>JAABUN010000523.1_pt1 | contig 98646 bp, 102 predicted proteins | sample 5559311 | NCBI WGS metagenome assembly JAABUN01 (sample SAMN10711877, study PRJNA513370) | rock metagenome | isolation source: Antarctica rocks | place: Antarctica: Victoria Land, Siegfried Peak sud | reverse complement strand
TTTTCCCGAAATCTCTCCAGCAGGTGATCCAGAAGCAGTGTCTGCTTTTCACCACCAACAAGTCGAGAGCGAAATCCGCTGAGAACCGAATGATCAAAACCGCAATCGGTCAACTCCAAGCCCAGCAAATACTTCCAATCGATGCGCGAACGCACGGCATCGGCTGTCTGGCGGTCGGACAGGTTCTCCAGAAACTGCATAATAGTGATCAAAGCCAATCGCCAGGGAGTCACTGCCGGATAACCGAGACGCGAGAAAAGCTCAATAAAATCCTGATCTTCAAATAAAGTTCCTAATTCATCACGCATTGAAAGATAAAGATTACCTTTCGGAAAAGCGGCATGCGCTACTAAAACAGTTTGAGTAGGGACAGGTTTGATGATCGAAGGTGTTAAAGACATAATAAAACTCCTCCAAATGTAATTGAAATAGTGTTATTATACTGAAAATATAGCCGCTTATGAATAGGACAACAGTATCCCACCGTTTTTGAGACAAATTCAAAAAGTTATCAGTTTTACAAATGTTCGGCTTTTGTCGGTCGCAATTTTAGTAAACCAATTATTCACACTATTTTATAATTCCGCATAAAAATTTATGCGGAATTTATTTCGGTATAATTCAAAGTTGTGCTGCTTTCTTGGTTTAACGACATTCGTATTGTAGGGTGAATAATTATGAGTTCAAATCAACAGTTTCTGCAAAATTTATACGATGCTTTTAACAAACGCGAGATTGAAACAATCATTTCCTTGATGCGCCCGGACGTGAAATGGGCGAACGGACTAGAAGGCGGTTTCGTTTATGGACGCGACGCGGTGCGCGAATATTGGACTAATCAATTTAAGGATATTCAAACGGAGCTTGAGACCAAAAAATTCGAGACGGACGAAAACAATCGGAACATTGTCACCGTTCATCAAATCATCAGAGATTTACAAGGCAATTTGCTCGCAGATGCCACAGTTCATCAAATCTTCACCATTGAGGATGGTTTAATCAGTCTTTATGAAATTGGCGAAACCGACACAGTCCAAGAGATGATTCAAAAGACGAGAACTTCTAATGAGCAATGAGGTTTCAGCTATTATCAATTTCAGCAATCGCGTTTAATCAAACATAGGCTTTTGAAAATAATGGTGCAGCGCAACAAATCAATAGGCGTGAGGGCACGCACAGCGACTTTCTTATCGCGTTGTCCGTCAAACTTTAACTTGCGTGTAATTCGGTTTCGCCCTCACGTCAAATCCGCCGTTCGATGCTTTCGATTTGCCAACGTCTAAATTCGCTATGATGAAAGTTTCGGTTATCATTCCCGCTTACAATGAAGAGCAATGTCTGCTTGAAACGCTTGAGCGAATCGGTAAGGCTTTATCTATCGCAGATTGTCCCTCTGAAATTATCGTTGTTGACAACGACAGTCAGGACAAAACGAAACAAGTTGCGGAAGCCTTTGGAGCGAAGGTTTTTCTGGAAACAAAACATAACATTGGCAAAGTCAGAAATACGGGAGCGGAAAATTCGACCGGCGATGTGTTAGTTTTCATTGACGCTGACACGCTTGTTCCAGAAACGCTGTTCCAAAAGATCACCGCCGTGATGGAAGATGAAAAATGCTTTGGCGGAGCGGTCGCTGTCGAATATGAAGATTTTAAGCGGAAGTGGATGAAATATTATCTTGCGGGCTGGAAATTTTGGGGTCAGTTTTTCAATATGGCACAAGGCGCGGCGCAGTTTTGCCGCAAACCTGCTTTTGAAGAACTCAAAGGCTACGACCCGACTATTTTTATGGGCGAAGACGTTGAGTTTTACTGGCGGCTTTCCAAATATGCCAAGCGAAATAACTGTTACTTGCACTTCGTCGAACAGCCGACAGTCAAAACGTCCGCCCGCCGATTCGACAAGATGAGTCTTTGGAAAACATTCTTGCTGACGCATCCGATTTTCATTCGTCTGACTTGGCGAAAGAAGTTTTATTGGAAGGATTGGTACGAAAAAGCCGTTCGCTAAAAGATTATCTTGATGACAGTAAAAATCACGCGCAAAACAATCCATGCCGCACCGAACAAGTCATTGGACGTGAGGGCGAAACAGCTGCTTTATTAAGAATATCGTCTGATTTCTTTCAACTTGTCCGTTGGTTGCGTCAACTTAATCGTTCAACCTAAGTAAATAGTCAGTGTCAAAAACGCCCCTTTTTAAATATGTTCTGATTATCTCTCAAAAAAAGTTTTTATAAATTGCATCCATCCTTTGAATAGTAACGAATTTATAATTTAGTGTTACGATTTTAATTATGGTGTTATAAATGATAAATTGGTTTTGCTTCACAATGTATTAAAAAACTTCGAGTTGATTAACTGTACTTTTATGAAAAGAATTAAAATTACCGCCCTGTTCAATATATTTGTTTTAGTCGGAGTTTTATTTAATTCCGCCGCCTTTTCCCAGAACTCTAATGCTAACCGGACCTTTTCCGGCGTGGTCGTCAATCAGCAGTTTGAACTAGTGCCGAACGTCTCGGTTGAAGTTCAAACCTCGGACGGCAAATTGACGACCGTCACCGATGCGGAAGGGAACTTCTCTCTGAAAGTTCCGTCAGAATCGCTTTCGGTCAAGTTTTTCGGTAAAAACATCAGTCCGGTCACGAGAATCTTTGCCGTGACCGACACGCTTATAGGTCTGCAAATTAAGATTTCTCTGACGGCGGCGGCAATCAGCGAATCGGTAACGATTCAAGCCGAGAGCGTTACGCCGGAAATTGACCGGCGCAACGATACGATTTACAAAAATACTTTGTTCGGGCGCGACGACCAGATTGTGCAAGGTCTAAACGCCGGAATCAACGCCGGACAGCACGAAGGCGGCGGCAAAAGTTTGGAGATTCGCCGCTTCGGTTACAATCTCGACCACGGCGGCGTGAACGGCGGCGTCAAGATTCTGGTCGATAACTTTCAGCAGAATCAGGCGACGCAGGGACACGGGCAAGGTTATCTCGGAAATTTAAAATCTCTCTCGCCCGAACTCGTTGACAGCGTTTCGATTATCAACGGACCGTTTTCTGCCGCTTACGGAGACTTTTCCGGGCTGGGCGTCGTGCAAATCAATCTAAAAGAATCCCTGCCGCAGCAGTTTACGGCGCGTATTCAGGGCGGCTCGTTCAACACTTATCGCGGATTTTTCGCTTACAGCCCGCAGTTGAAAAACACTTCCGCTTTTATCGCGTATGAACCGAGCTATTCGGACGGACCGTTTATCAATAAATTGCGCTATCGCCGCGACAACATCACGGGAAATTTCACGCGCAAATTGGACGAGACGCAATCAATCGGTTTCAAATTCAACGCCGGGCGCAACAATTTCTTTTCATCGGGACAGATTCCGCTTGACCTCGTAAATTCGGGACAGCTCGACCGCTTCGGTTTTATCGACCCGGAGAACGGCGGCAAAGTCCAACTTGGAAACGCCGTCGGTTATTATCGTAAGGAATGGAAATCGGGCGCGACCTTCAAAGCCGACGCTTTTATCGGGCGCTCGTTGTTCGATTTGTTTTCAAACTTCACGTTCTTTTTATTAGACCCGATTTACGGCGACGAAATTCAGCAGCACGATTCAAGGCTTCAGGAAGGCGCGAACGTCCAGTATTTACAGCCGTATAAATTAGGAAATCGGCAGTCGCTTTTAACAATCGGCGGAAATCTGCATTTCAATCAAATCAATGTCGGGCTTTATCCTTCAATCAACCGCAATCCGAACCGTAAATTTCAGCCGGAAAACATCGCTTTCCGCGACGAAAACGGCGACGGAGTGGACGACGTTCTGCTGACTTCGGCGCAAGCCAATGTCAACAATTACGCGGCGTATATTCAAAACGGCATTGATTTTTTCAACGGTCATCTGCACGTTGAAGCCGGTTTGCGCGTTGACACTTTCACGTTTAACGTAACCGACAAAATCGAGCCGCAGTTTTCCGGCAAGCAAAGCGCGACTAAATTTCAGCCGAAACTCGCCGTCGTCTTTTCGCCGTTTGAAAAGTTTCCGGTAAGTTTTTACGGCAATTACGGGCGCGGAATTTCTTCGCAGGACGCTCGCGGCGTGGTTCGCAACCCGGACGCGCCGAAAGTTTCGACTACCGATTTTTATCAAACCGGCGTGGCTTACAACTCGCAACGCTTCTCAATCGCGCCGAGTTTTTATTTTATTGACCGTTCAAACGAGCAGGTTTATATTCCCGACGACGGCTCGATTGCCTTTGCCGGACGCTCGCGCTCCTACGGCGTGGAAGTAAAGTCTTCCGCCAGATTTAATCGCTTCTTGAGTTTTAACGGCGGTTTGACGCAGGTTATCGCCGCCTTTTTCCCCGGCGAATTTTCAACCTCTACATCGGCGCGCCGCCGCATTCAAATCGACAGCGCGCCGCACACCGTCGCCAACGGCAGTTTAGTTTTAACCGAACTGCGCGGCTTTAACTCGTCTTTGAATTGGCGGCATATTTCCAGTTACCGCTTGGACGGCGAAGACGACGCAATCCGCGCCGCCGGAAACGACGTGGTTGATTTCAGCGTTTCAAAACGTTTGCGAAAATGGGTTGACTTAAATTTTTCGATTGATAATCTGCTTAATAAACGCTACTTTGAAACGCAGAATTATTTTGAATCGCGCGCCTGCTCAAGTTGCGACGCGGTGGAAAGAATCCACGTTACGCCCGGCTATTCGCGCGCCTTCAACGTCGGCGTAACTTTCAGACTCTTCGGTAAAGAATAAAGATAAGCGGTAGAGAAATTTAATGAGTGATTTATCGAGATTCGGCGTGAGCGTCGAAGAAGAACTTTTGGAAAGTTTTGACCAATTAATTGCCGGTCAGGGATACACCGCTCGTTTGGAAGCACTGCGCGATTTGATGCGCGACGCGCTTGTCAAATCGCGGCTTGAATCTTCGCCCGAAGACGCGGAAGTCCTCGGCAGTCTGACGCTCGTTTATGACCATCACGCCAGCGATTTGACCGACAAAATGAATGAGTTGCAGCACGACCATCACGATTTGGTGGTGTCGGTGCTGCACGTTCACGTCTCGCACGACGATTGTATGGAAGTCATCGTATTGCGCGGCGCGGTCAAAGAAATCCGCCACTTGTCGGATGGCTTGCTCAGTTTGAAAGGTGTCAAACACGGCAGACTTTTCGTTACGTTAGCCGCGCAGCAAATGGTTGGACGCAAGGCGGTTTCAAACGGACACGCGCACAGCCATACACATCCGCACTAACATTTTGCAAGGCGGAAACGCGGCGCGTTGGTGAATAGATATTTACCGGACCATTCGCCGCTTTGGATTGTTCACGGCATTTTTTATTCTTTGGGTGCTACGAAAAGAGAAATTATAACATTACGACTAATACGGAATTGGTCAATTTTTGAATATTTAGAAGGAGTTTTGATATGCGAAAAAGTTTTTTATTGATAATCGGCTGCCTGATTTTTAGCTGCGGCGCAGTCATACAAACGCAAGCGCAGTCGGCGACGGCGACTTTGAGCGGAACGGTGGTTGACGAGCAAGGCGCGGTAATCGCGGGCGCGCTTATCAAAGTTACCGATAGAGCTAAAGCATTGGAGCGAACGGCGACAACTAATAATGACGGCTTTTTTGTCTTCACGCAGCTTGCGCCGAGCAGCTACGAGGTGAGCGGATGGCAGAAAGGTTTTTCGACGACGCAGACAAATGTTGTTTTGAATGTCAACGACCAGCGAACGCTGCGGGTTCAGTTAAAAGTAGAATCGGCGACGGCGACCGTCAATGTAACCGCCGAGTCCGCGCTGATTGACGATTCGCCCGCCGTTTCGACCGTCGTTGACCGGCAGTTTGTCGAAAATCAACCGCTCAACGGCAGAAGTTTTCAAACGCTCGTCGAACTCGCTCCAGGCGTGGTTTTGACTCCTTCGAGCAATCCGGTTGCCGGACAATTTTCGGTCAACGGTCAGCGCACCGGCTCGAATTATTTTACCGTTGACGGCGTTTCGGCTAACTTCGGTTCGACTGCTTCGGTTACTTTGTATGAATCGGCGGGCGGCGGCGTGCCGTCGTATTCGGCACTTGGAACGACCAGCAGTTTAGCTTCTGTTGACGCGGTGCAGGAATTTTCGATTCAAACTTCGACTTACGCGCCGGAGTTCGGCAGACAGCCGGGCGGACAAATTTCACTCGTAACCCGTTCGGGAACGAACGAATATCACGGTTCGGTTTTCGATTATCTTCGCAACGACGTTTTCGACGCGACCAACTTTTTCGACAACGCCGCCGGTTTGTCGAAACCGCCGCTTCGTCAAAACGATTTCGGCGGCACGTTCGGCGGACCGCTGCCGTTTTTAAATTTCGGCGAAGGCGGTCCGGTTGTGAGTTCGGGCAGAGACCGCACATTTTTCTTTGTTTCGTATGAAGGTTTGCGCCTGCGCCAACCGGCTCGCGTCGAACCGAATTTTCGCGTCCCGTCGCTCCGCGTCCGGCAAAACGCGACCGGAATTTTGCGCGATATTTTAAACGCCTTTCCGCTTCCGACGGGCGCGGAAATCGTCGGCACAAACGGGCAGCCGACCGGCGAAGCACCTTACGCCGCCAATTTTACGAATCCTTCGCGCCTCGACGCGCTGAGTTTTCGGATTGACCACACGATCAATAATCGCGTCAGCGTTTTCGGCAGATTTAACTACGCGCCGTCACGCGACCAGCAGCGGGCGCGTTTCTGCGCGGCAAGCTGCGTCGCGGATTTGACTTATAAAACACAGACTTTCACCGTCGGTTCAACGCAGATTTTTACTTCCAAAATAACCAACGATTTGCGCGTTAATTTCAGCCAATCGAAAGTCAATCAAACTTATTTTATAGACAATTTCGGCGGCGCGATTGTTCCGCCGCAGTCGAGTCTTTACCCGTCGTTCACCAACCGCGACAACGGTTATTTTATCGTCGAAGTCAACGGCTCCGGCTCGAATACGATTAGCGACGGCTTTTTTAATGAAAATCGTCAGCGGCAATTCAACATCGTCAATTCGACTTCCGTGACGATTGGCGGACACGCCGTAAAATTCGGTGTGGATTATCGCCGTTTGACTCCGGTTTCAGACGGCGGAACTTATAAGCGACTGTTTATTGCGGACAGCATCCCGAATCTCGCCGCCAATGGTATCGGATTCGGCGACATCATCGCGCCGGATGTGATTCTGCGCCCGATTTACAACAATTTTTCGCTCTTTGCACAAGACACCTGGCGCATTAATCCGCGTCTGACGCTGACTTACGGTTTGCGCTACGAAATAAACCCCGCGCCGTCCGAAGCAAACGGCAATCTGCCGCTCAATGTTACGGGTTACGACGATAATTTAAATAATTTCGTCAATCCGACAATCGCGCCGCGCGGAACGAAGTTTTACGAAACGACTTACAACAATTTCGCGCCGCGAGTCGGCGCGGCTTATCAAATTTTTGACGGCACGGTCGTGCGCGGCGGTTTCGGCGTATTTTACGATTTGGGCTACAACTTTACCGGCACGGCGTTCAGCACCGGACTTTTTCCGTTTGCCAGACGGCAGTCTTTCGATACGACTTTGACATCTTCCGCTTTTGCCGCGCAACCGCCTGCCAATAACCCGAACGGACCGTTTGCCAGACTTTTCTCTTACGAGCCGAATTTTAAATTGCCTTACACGCTGCAATACAATGTCGCGGTCGAGCAGGCTTTCGGAGCAAACAATACCGTTTCTATTTCTTATGTCGGAGCGCGCGGCAAACGTCTCGGACGGGTTGAATCCCTGCGAAGCGGAAGTCCGAATCTTTTCCGGCGAATTGATTTTGTGACTAACGGCGCGTCGTCCGATTACAACGCCCTGCAAGCGCAGTATCAACGTCGTCTGACGCGCGGTTTTCAGGCTCTCGTCTCTTACACTTTCGCCAAATCGCTCGACACCGTTTCGGAAGAATCCTTTCAAAATCTGCAAGCTCCGACCGGGAGATTTGCCCCGGATCTCGACCGCGGACCTTCGAGTTTCGACGTGCGCCACGCTTTCAATGGCGCGGTCAGCTATGAAATCCCGTCGCCTTTTGAAAGCGGAATCGGACGCGCGATTTTCGGCGGATTCGGACTCGACACGATTTTCCGGGCGCGTAGCGCCACGCCGATCAACATCGTTTCCGGCGTGAATCGTTTTAATTTAGGCACGACGACGGTTTTGCGCCCCGATTTAGTTCCCGGACAACCGCTTTATGTTGACGACCCGAACGCGCCCGGCGGCAGACGATTTAATCGTGCGGCGTTTATCGTGCCGCCCGCGACGGAAAATCGGCAAGGCAATCTCGGACGCAATGTTTTGCGCGGCTTTTCGGCGTATCAATTAGACGTTTCTTTGCGGCGCACTTTCGGAATTACCGAGCAAGTTAATTTGCAGCTTCGGGTTGACGGTTTCAACATTTTCAATCGCCCAAATTTTGCCAATCCGTCGGGCATCTTGTCCGACACGACGAATTTCGGCAGGTCAACGCAAACGCTCGGTTCACAGTTAGCCGGAGCCGGACTTTCGCAGCTTTATCAAATCGGCGGACCGCGCTCGTTTCAACTGTCGGCAAAACTCCGGTTTTAGGGCGAGTTCAATTACTATTTCTCCGCTCGCTCTATATAAGTCGAAGCGCGTCAGGCATAAAACTGACGCGCTTCGGTTTGATTTTTACGCGGATAATCGGACAATGGCGAAATATGAAACAGAATTTTTATAAACTATTGATGGCGGTGATTTTCGCTTCGCTGTGCGGGTTCGCCGTGAACGCGCAAATAAAACAAATGGCTGATGAAAAATTAACTTCTGAAATAACAATGCTGCGTCAAAAATTGGTTGAGGCAATTGAGCGGCGTGATAAAAAAACGCTCGAAAGTCTTTACGCCGCAGATTTCACGCACACGCACGCTTTCGGGGCAGGTTGACGATAAATCGAAACGCATCGCCGCGCTTGTTTCGGGCGATATGACGATTGAATCGGCTGAGGTGAACGAAATAAACATTCGCTTTTACGGCAAAACGACGGCAATCGCCATCGGACAAAGCACGATTAAAAACAAGGATGAAACGATTAAATACCGCTGGACGCTCGTTTATGTCAAGCCGGATAAAAAATGGCAAATTGCCGCCAGTCAAGCCACGCGCATTGCCGAAAAATGAAATGTAAAAGACAAAAAACCGCTTTCGTCATTTTGTTGTTTATCGCTGCATTTTTCGCGGCTTGCAGTCGTTCGGCTTCAGATGAAACGCCTAACAATCAAAGCAAACTGAATTTACGAATCGCCACTTCGTATAAAATCCAAAATCTCGACCCGCTCAAATCGGCTCATTATTTTCTCGTCGAATACGGCGTTGCCGAACTGCCGCTGATGCTCGATAACGATTTCAACCTCAAGCCTTGGGTTTTGGAATCTTACGCGCAAATTGACGCGCTTAATTGGCGTTTGCTTTTGCGCCCGAACGTCAAATTTCAAAACGGCAAACCGCTCGACGCGCGAGCGCTGGCGGCGGCGATGAACCGGCAGCTCGAACGCTCGCCGTCAACCAAAGCAATCATCACGGGAGCGTCGGTCAAAGCCGTCAATGAATTGGAGTTGATTTTAACGACGAAAAACCCCGACCCGAATGTTCCCGCCGCGCTTGCCGACGAAGACGTTTTTCCGATTTACGACACGGAAGCCGTCGAAGCCGCCGGAAACGACCGCGAGAAATTGCTGAAAAGCGGCGCATACACCGGCGCGTATAAAATCTTCAGCCTCGACGACCGGGAAATGAAACTTGAGCCGAATGCAAATTACTGGCGCGGACAGCCGCCGCTTCGTTCGGTAACGGTGAAATTCGTGCCGGACGCGCAAGCGCGGATTCTGGCGGTGCAGAACGATGAAGCCGATGTCGCGCTTTATGTTCCGACCGAAGCCAAGCGTATGCTCGTAAACCAGCAAAATGCTTTTTTCGTGACGAGCGAACGCAGCGGCGGTGGTCCGCGCGTGGTCTTTAATGTTCGTCGTCCGCCTTTTGACGAGGTGGCGGTGCGCCGCGCTTTTACGCTTGGAATCAATTACGAACAGCTTGCCAAAAACGTGATGGACGGAGTTTTCGACCGGGCGACGGGTTTTTATTCGCCGAGTTTCGCGTGGGCAGTCCAGAATCAAAAAACCGATTTGGACGCGGCGAAAAAATCGCTTGACGAAGCCGGTTGGAATCTGAATTCAGACGGTTTGCGATACAAAAACAACCAACCGCTTACAGTCCTTTTTCTGGTTTACCCGCAGCAGCCGGATTGGACGACGCTGGCGACGGCGATTCAGGCGCAGCTTCGGGAAATTGGTTTCGACATCAAAATCCGGCAGGTTGACGACATCAACCAGGCGATGAAAACTTCGCCGGATTGGAGCGCGGCGATAAACTCGCCCGGTATTTTGAGCAGCGGCGGCGCGCCCGACCCGTCTCTGCGCGAGCATTTTGCAATTGCGGGAGAGCGCAATTTCGGTAAAATCAATGACGCTGAACTGGATAAACTGATTGAGGAATTAAGCCGAACTTTCGAGGCGGAAAAACGCGCCGATTTGCTGCGGCGGATTCAGCAGATAGTGATTGAAGAAAAGGCTTACGAGGTGCGCCCCGTTTTTGTGCGTTCGCGCGTTGTCGTCGGGGAAAAATACCGCGATTATAAACCTTCGCCGCAGCTTCGGTACGTTACGTATGACACCAAACCGGCTGACAATTAAAACGGACGAGGCGAGACGTTTTCGGCGCGGTTCTTTCCTTTCGCGGACGGGCGCAAAATTGGCGCAGACGGTTTTAGCTGTGTTTGGCGCGAGCGTTTTGATTTGGGCTTTACTTCCGCTTGCCGGAGGCGACACGGCGACCCGCGTTTTGCAGGCACGGGGCGTGGAAAATCCGAGCGCGACGGAGATTGCGGCGACCCGCGGGGAATTAAAACTCGACGAGCCGCGACTTGTGCAGTATTTCGCGTGGTTCGGTCGAGCGTTGCGCGGCGATTTATCCGTTTCTTATCAATCGGGCAAACCCGTTTTGGAGGAAATCGCCAATCGTTTTCCGGCGACTGCGCTGCTTGCTTCCGTCGCGCTCGTTTTCTCAATCGTCATATCGCTTGCGGCGGCAATCGTCAGCGCGTATTTTTACGAAAAATTACCGGATAAAATTATTCGCCTGTTGACGCAGGCAGGCGCGGCGATGCCTTCGTTTTTGCTCGGACTGCTCGTTTTGCAGTTTGTCGTTGTGTGGTTTGGTTGGGGAAAAGTTATTTCCGGCAGTTCGGTCGCCGACGTTTGGCTTCCCGCTTTCTGTCTGGCAATCGGCAGAGCGGCGGATTGGACGCAGATTCTGCGGGCAAATCTACTCGAAGCGCTGGAGGCGCGTTACACGCTCGTCGCCAAGGCGCGCGGGGCAACCGATTGGCGGATTTTATGGCGTTACGCTTTGCCGAACGCGCTGATTCCTTTTCTGACGGTCGTCGGCGTTGGAATCGGTTCGCTTCTGGGCGGCGCGGCGATTATCGAAACGGTTTTTTCCTGGAACGGTATCGGCAGCTACGCCATTTCTGCCATCGGAGCGCGTGATTTGCCCGTCTTACAAGGTTTTGTCGTCGTCAGCACACTGATTTATGTGGCATCGAGTTTTCTGGTTGATACGGCTGCCGCGCTGCTTGACCCGCGTCTTCGTGAAATAAAATAGTTTGACGGACTTTTTGAAGAACCGAAAATTACAAAAACTTTCGGCGCGAAATTCGGCGCGGGTTGGCATCGCCATCGCCGGACTACTCCTGTTTTTGGCGTTAGTCGTGCCGTTCGTTTCACCTTTTGAACCGGACAAAACAAATCCCGCCGAAAAACTCGCCGCGCCGAATTTTGAGCATCTTCTGGGAACTGACCAATACGGGCGCGACGTTTTAGCCAGAATTGCCGACGGAGCGCGTCGTTCGCTCGGCGCGGCTTTGCTGGTTTTGTCGGGAACGCTTTTTTTAAGTTTAATAATCGGAATTACGGTCGGCACGATTGGCGGAATCACCGACACAATCGTGATGCGCGTCGTGGACGTTCTGCTCGCTTTGCCGTCGCTCGTTTTGGCACTCGCGGTGGTCGGCGTTCTCGGTGTCGGTTTTGAAAATCTGCTGATTGCGCTCGTTCTTTCGTCGCTTGCCTTTTACACGAGATTAGCCCGCAGCTACGCGGTTTCGGCGCGAAAGCGACAGGACATAATCGTCGCGCGGATGAGCGGTATCGGCTGGACGAGAATAATTTTTGGACACATCGCGCCCGGTGTTTTCGCCCAATTGCTGATTGTCGCCACGCTCGATTTAGGCGGCGTAATCGTCGCTTTCGCCGGACTTTCGTTTCTCGGTCTTGGCATTCAGCCGCCGGACGCGGAATGGGGCGCGATGCTCAACGAATCGCGCCTTTTTTTTACGACCGCGCCGTGGCTTCTGCTCGCCCCGGCAGTTACTATTTTTATTTCGGTGATGGCGGCAAACTTAATCGGCAACGCTTTACGTGACGCCACTGATGCGGGAAATACGAAATGAAGCGAAACGTCATTAGCTTTGAGAACGTCAATATCACTTACGCCAACGAGTTTTGCGCGGCGCGTGACGTGAGTTTTGCCATCGAAGAAGGCGAATGTTTAGCCATTGTCGGCGAATCGGGAAGCGGTAAAACAACTCTGGCACGCGCCGCGCTCGGGCTGCTTCCCGCAACGGCGAAAATCAGCGGTTCGATTCGCGTCGGCGAAACGGAAATCGTCGGCGCGTCAAACCGAACTTTGCGGAGTTTGCGCGGTTTGGTCGCTGGATTTGTCGCCCAAGACCCGTTTGCCGCCTGCAATCCGCTGGCGCGAGTGACGACGCACGTTGCGGAGGCGTGGCACGTTCACGCACTTGAGCCGCCGGAAAATGCAGTCGTTGATTTGCTGGAAAAACTGGGCATCGAAAACGCTCCGATTCGGGCGCGAAAATATCCGCACGAATGGAGCGGCGGTATGCTGCAACGCGCTACAATCGCGGCGGCAGCGGCGCATCGCCCGAAATTGATTATTGCCGACGAGCCGACCAGCGCGCTCGACGCGAGCCGCGCCGATTCGATTTTGACAATTTTGCGCTCGACCGGCGCAGCGGTTCTTCTGGTCAGCCACGACATCAATCTCGTCGCCCGCCACGCCGACCGCATCGCGGTTTGCTACGATGGGCAAATCGTCGAAATCAACGACGCACGGGAAGTTTTAGAACGTCCGCAGCATCCATACACGATTAGCTTGCTCAACGCCGTTCCGCGACGCGACGGTGAAAAGTCGTTGGCAGCCGCCGAAACGACAGCCGATGTTGTGCTTGAAGCTGAAAATTTGAGCCGCGTTTATGGACACGGCGCAGATTCCGTGTCCGCCGTCTTACGCGCCAATTTGCAAGTGCGGCGCGGCGAAATTGTCGGAATCTACGGCAATTCGGGCAGCGGCAAATCAACGCTTTTGCGCCTTTTGGCGACGATTGAAACGCCTTCAAGCGGAACTGTCAGTTTGGGCGGTGAAGCGGTTACGAGCGGCGAAAACAGACGTTTGTTGAGTAAAAAAATGCGGAACGGTTTCGTGATGCCGATTTTTCAAGACCCGATTGGCAGTCTCGACCGCCGTTGGGCGATTTGGCGGAGTGCAACCGAGCCTTTGATGGCGGCGCATCGAAAAAAACGTCCGACGCGAAGGGAACGCCGTCAGATTGCGCGAGAAATTTTTGCCGAAGTCGGTTTGAGCGAAGTTAATCTCGATGCCAAACCGTTCGAGCTTTCCGTCGGGCAATGCCAGCGCGTTTCGGTTGCCCGCGCTCTTGTGGCTGAACCGAAATTACTGGTTGCCGACGAGCCGACTTCGGCATTGGACGTTTCTGTTTCCGCGACGATTCTGCGGCTTCTCGCGCGGATTGCCCAAAAAGGAACGGCAATCATTATCGTCAGCCACGATGAGCCAATGCTCGATTCGTTTTGTCATCGCGTTCTGCGGATGCACAAAGGCGTTTTATCGGATTAGTCCGAAAATAAAAACACCTGGTGTGCAGCCAAACGATTGGCATACCGATTACAAAATTAACCTTTGACAAATAATCGCTTACTGTCTATTCGTGGTCGTGTTGATGATGTTCGCCGTGTTCGTGTTCGTGCGTATGCGTTGTGGCGGGATGCGTATGCTCGTGCGTGTGTTCCGTCTCGTCTTCGGCAGGTGAATGTTGATGATGCGGGTCATCGTGCGAATGCTCGTGCGTATGCGTTACTTCTTCGTGCGTATGTTCGTGCGTATGTTCGTGTGTATTTTCGTGTTTGATTTCTGTCATTATCGTCGCTCCTTTTTGTCGGTCTTTGAGATAGTTAAATTCAGGTTATTATACTCTGCTTGTATTTGTAATGACAATAACATGGAGCAGTGCAAGATTGAATATACGGGTCGGAACCGCCTGCGCCGGGAATCGTTTTTGATTTCAAAACCGCTCCGGCTTCGCGCTGCTTGGAAATAAATTTATAAATCGAACGACAAGGAAAACTACTTTATGTTTATTGAATTTCATCCGTCAAATTTCTCGGAAATTATTTTTGTCAGCATTTCTGCCTTGGTTATTCTCGGTCATAATTTATGGCTCGTCGCCAAAGATGAAAAAGACACAATAATCGTCGAAGTCAAAACGAGCGACAATTTTCCGCTTTCGGATTCCGCCGTCAAACCCGAACGAGTGGCGGATTTTCGCCTCGTTTCGGCAAGCGATTCGACACCGATTACGAATTATGAAATCAAGGAAAATTCGCTCGTCGCTTCCATTGCGCCAAATAAAAATGCGTGTTTCGCCGCGCTTGAACTTCGTCCGCATCCGATTACTTTGGAAGCTGAGAAATTCGCCGGTTATATTAAAAGCGAAGACGCGGAACGGTTCGTCGCGCCGCAGTTTGTCAGCGGTAAAACGACCGCGCCGCAGCGCGAAAGTTACACAAAATACGCCAAAGTTTTGCTGGACGCGCCCGGCGAAAAACAATCAAATGATTTTAGCTTTACCGCCGGACAGCGATTTGAAATTGTTCCGCAAATTAATCCGTCAACCGTTCAAAAGGACGAAAAACTGCTGGTTAAAGTTTTGTTTGAAGGAAAGCCGATTGTTGGCTTGCGCGTTTCGAGCGGCTGTGAAAACTTAAACGAAGGCAAATATTTGGCGCACACGCAGACGGACGAAAACGGATTGGCGACGGTTGAAATTTCCGGTAAAGGACTCTGGTTTGCGCGAACGCATTTTATTCGTTCGCATTTCGATAAAGAAAATTTCGATTGGGAAAGTTTTTGGGCATCGCTGACATTTCGGATTTGAGCGGTAAAGAATCCAAACAGTTTACAGGGCGAATAATTTAATCGGAAATAAACATTTTGAATTAAGGATGGAAACGATTATGAGCCGTTGGCGCGGACGCTGGGAAGGTTACTGAGAACTCGCCGCAACGGGCGGTCCTCCGGTGCGGGGGACAAAACTTGAAGCGTGGCGGATTCCGCCAATTTGGAAAAGTTTGCGGGAAAACATTTTAACTGTTCCTGAAGGCTCGACCGTGCCGCAAAAACAGGAAAAAATGCTCAGGGCGACCCGTGAAGTTTTAACGGCTGTTGCCAAAGACGTGCGCGAAGGATTGCTCGAAACGGTTGGTGTCGACAGTATGCTCTCGCTCGAAGGCGGACGCTGCTCGATAGTTTTGCACTTGCCTGAAGGTGCGGATACGGAAAAGATAGCGCGGGCGATTGACTTGGAAAATATCGAATCCTGGCGCGACGAACGGAGCAAAGTTCACATTGCGGTGAGTCCGTGGTATTCAACCAAAGACGTTGACCAAACGGTGCTTTCCGCCGTCAAAGTTATTCACGTGATGCTCGGAATCCACGCTTCGGACGCGGAAGCATTGAAGCCAAAAACGCTCAAACAAAAACTGCTCTCGTCGGTGATGGAAGTTTTGCTGGCTCAAAAAAGCGCGGAGAAGAGAAGGGACTAATTTTGATTCGCGGATATGGCAATTAAAGACGGATAAATTTACTCGAAAACCAGCGTTGTGCGCCACCGATTGCTATCGTAAGATTTCTTACGCCGACAATTTTTAACCTCAACATTTCCGAACCTATACAGCTTATGCTTAGCGGCGAGTTACTTGGTATTTTACGAACGTATGAAACAGACCAACCATTTATCCATTGTAATTTTGAGCCAACGTCCGCCTTTGAAAGTGTCAGAGATTATTTCGATGCTGCACGCGCACAATTCCGTGCAAAGGACTTAATTGGTTGGCAGGAAAAACAGAAAGAGATTGAATCACTCGGTTTGCGCTTGGTATCGCCGGATGGAAAGATTGAAGTTGAAAAATTTCTTCTCCATATTCGAGATGAAAAAGCACAGTTTCGTGATTGGACTTAACACGCGCACAACAAGTAAAAATACCACCGCCAGAGGCGGTGGCTTTGTTTTTTCGCCCTAGAAGGTTCGCCCTTACAGGCTCGCTTTAGTTTTCATCCAACAGTTTGCCTTGCAGCTTTTCCATTTCCTGCTCTTTTTTCTCCTGCCATTGCCCATACTCGCGAATCCGCTGCTCATCTATTCCGATGGTGCTGACGCAATAGTAGCCGCGTCCCCACAAATGCCTGCCCCAGAATTGCTTGCCCAATTTCTCATATCGCTGCAATAACAGAATCGCCAATTTTCCTTTCAAATATCCCATTACCGCTGAGACCGCATATTTCGGCGGTATCCACGCCACCGTCATTGAACGTGAGGGCGAAACATCGACTTTTTCGTCATGTTGCTTTTTTCCCCTAAACTTGCGTATCGGCGGCTTCGTCCCGCATCGTCTCAGCCGTTCGACTTAAGTGAATTTCGAGTATCAAAAACGCTGATTAATGAAACTATTGTCTACTAAAAGACTTTGTTTGAATCAAACAAGAGAACCATTGCATCATAAGGTGTGGTATGAAAACAGTATTTTCTTTAATCTTTGTCTTCCTTTTGTTTCACGGTCAATTTCTTGCTCAAACCGTTGGAAAGAGTAAAAGTGATGACTTAATTGGACCAGTTCGATCTATTCGAATTGTGAATTTTGATTGCTCGTCCTCATCTGGTATTTGTCAAGACAAACCATTCCGAATTCAAGTCGTTCTCTATGATAGGCAGAGAGATGAACTTGAACGAACACTTTATAAAGCTGATGGATCTATCGAGCATCAGGTCAAAAACACCTATGATTCGAAAGATTTGCAAAAAGGCTGGAAGGAATATTACGGCAAAGGCGTTGCCAATGCCGAAGGGCTTAACAAACATGCCATTTTTACGTATCGCTCTGGAAAGCTAGTAGAGGTGATTGTTTACCGAGAAGATTCTGTCGCTCACAAATCCACTTATGTTTATGACGGCAGAGGAAACAAAATTCAAGAGATAAACAGTGGTCCAGATGCCATTACTACTAGTAGAAACTATGAATATGATTTGCTCGGCAATCTCATCGAAGAGAGCAGCATGGGGGAAACCTACAGTACGAAGGCTCAGCGTGTTTATGACAAACTCGGCAACGTTGTTGAAGAGCGCTATTTTGATAACGGTTCTCTTAGAGCGGTTGCTAATAGAACTTACAAAAATGGAAGATTGATAAAACAGATAGTTCTCAAACCAAACGGCTCTTTACTCAGCACAACCATAAACGTTTACAACGAGGGTGGTAAGTTAACCGAAACAAATATGATTGCCGAAACTGTGACAATTAAAACCACAATCGAATATGACGAAACGGGTGCAATGAAAACCAAGGAAGTAAATACTATTTACAAAGACAATCGAGTATTCAGAAGTCACGACCCAGTTCCAGGAAGATTAGTTATCACTTATAACAAAAAGGGACTTGAAACCGAGAAACTACAATACTCGGAATCGGGAGATCTTACATACAGGCAAATATTCAGCTATGATGAGGCGGGAAAATTGATTGAGTTTGCCTCGTACAAAGCAAACGGAGTGGTGGAAGGCAGACGTATTTATGAATATGACGGATATGGCAACCGCGTCAAAACAAGTTCAGCGGTTGTATCTCCAAAGGGAGAAATTCGATACTTGATATTGGAACAACGAATTATCAACTACTGGTAGTTCAAAAAAGACCCTTTTTGAAACAAGTATTTCAATGATTGTATGAGAAATTTGAAGATACTGTTCTTTAGTTTATCTCTTGCTTTGCTGCTTTTCAGTGATGCTAAAGCGCAAGAGCAAAAACCTAATTCTATTTGTTGTCCAAAAACAGAAATAATTGCGTCTTCATCAACTGTAAAAGAAGGTAAAACTGTTACTTTCACTCTTAAGGTTACTTCTCCTATTCCGAAAGATTGTAAATTTAACAATCGACGGTGGTCAATTTCAGGTGGAAAGATAGTAAGGGGTCAAAACACAAAAAGTATTGTTGTTAAAGCAAATCAAGGCACAGGTGGTGATATTATTACTGTTACAATTGAAGTGAACGAAGGTTGTGAGAATTATCCTACTCAAGTTGTTAAAGTATTAAAACCTTAGTGTCAAAAACGCCCGTTTTTGGCACTCACGATTCAACAATTAAAAATCACCCGAATCCTCAATCAAACCTCTCCCAAAACTTATCCCAAAATCAAAGTATCAATACTTGCGTAAAATTTAGCTTTTAAGACATAATTTCAAAATCAATACTGAAATCACATTTCAGATAAGTCCAATTTATCTTTCTGAAAATTTGAACATTTGTAAATTATGAAAATCGGCTACGCGCGCGTCTCAACCCTCGACCAGAACTTGGAATTGCAAACCGACGCACTCTCGAAAGCGGGCTGCGAGAAAATCTTCACCGACCGGGCGAGCGGCGCGAAAGATGACCGGCAGGGTTTGATTGAAGCAGTTGAGTTTTGCAGAAAAGGCGATTCGCTCGTGGTTTGGAAACTCGACCGGCTTGGCAGAAGTCTCAAGCATTTGATTGAAACAATTAATGCGCTGCACGAAAAGAAAGTCGGTTTCGTCTCCGTGCAGGAAAGCATCGACACGACGACATCAGGCGGCAAATTGATTTTCCACGTTTTCGGTGCGCTTGCCGAATTCGAGCGAGAATTAATCAGAGAGCGAACCAACGCCGGATTAGCTTCGGCGCGGGCGCGCGGCAGATTAGGCGGACGACCCAAAGCGATGACACAGAGACAAATCCAAATGGCGAAGACGATGCTTGCCGACCCGAACACTACAATTAAGGAAGTGTGCAAGACGCTCGACGTTTCAAAATCCACTCTTTATAGGTATATAAAGTAACGGTTGATTGTTTTCGCCGCTTGATTTTCGCCGGTCGCCATCGGAAATAACAGACCGTCGGTTGTGATAAAATTTACCGAAAGTATGATGACCATTTACGAGCGTTCCGATATTCTTCACATAATGAAAATGAACCGATTTAAATTGGCTGATTTGGACACGGCGCAGCTTCATTTTAATTCTTCGCTCAAAGGCGGGGATTGCCAGGTAACGATTCTAGTAATAGATAATCTGCCTTCAGTAACCATCAAACAAGAAGGCAAAACCGTTTTCAGCGAGACCGTCAAAAGCGTCGACGATTTGAAGATATTTCTCGAAGAACGCCTTTACAAATATCTGGGATGATAAACGCGCGTGAATTATTCGGCGATATAGATATTTATCTGTTCGACCAAATACTAAAGAATCAATTCAGCGACGAGAGCGAGATTCTCGACGCCGGATGCGGCGGCGGTCGAAACATCGTTTATTTTCTTCGCAGCGGCTGTCCGGTTTTCGCGGTTGATGAAAACCCCGAAGCAATCGAGCATGTTCGCAATCTAGCGCGCTCACTTGCTCCGAAACTTCCGAGTGAAAATTTTCAAATTGCGAAAATCGAAGAGATGCCGTTTGCCGATGAACAGTTCGATGCGGTCATCAGCAACGCGGTTCTTCATTTTGCCGAAAGCCAAGAGCTTTTTAATCGAATGCTCCAAGAAATGTGGCGGGTTCTAAAAAAAGACGGATTACCGCATTTACGGCAGCATTATTTTTGGTTCTCGGTATCGCCGCGACGAACAATTTCGCTCAGGACGATATGATGAAACAAAACAAGACGATGACTAAGCAGCGCGATACGATGATGAATAAAAAAACGACGATGGGTAAAAAAACGATGATGAAAAGGAATCGTAATGCTCGGAAACATCGCAAAAATCACAGTCGCCAAGGTAGAAGCAAAATGATGATGAAAAAATCAACTATGAAATAAAAAATTAATTAATTTCAAGCCAGATTGATAGAAATACCAAACGCATCATTATATTATTAAAGAAGGACGACACGGGTCGTCCTTCTTTTCTGTGCGCGAAACGTGTTTACGCTCAATTTGCTTTAAGATTTTTCTCCATAAACGGATGGGGAACGTGAGCCATACAATTTGCCCACACCGGTTGCGGGAGTGCCGAGCTTTGCCTGCATTTCAACCCGCGAAGGAGGCTCGCTCCAGGGCATAACTCCCAGAACTAATTTCGGGATGTTGATGAAAACATCCGTGCCGCTGCGCTTGACCACGGTGTCCAGCGGAATATAAGTGTCCGTCTGGAAAATCAATCCGCGCGGCACAAGCAGGTAGCCTTCGGTTTCCTCCGCAGCTTCGACGACCTCTTTAACCGTGCCGATTTCCCCATGGTCGGAACCATATACCTTATCGCCCGGCTGCACGCTTGTCGCCGAAGCGTCCGCGGCGGCGAGAAATTCGTCCGCCGTTATAACGGCGTTGCCGATGAGCGGGAAGTTCACGCGAATTGCAGCCTCGTATTCAGGAATACTCGCCGCGCCGATGGCGTCGGAGAGAAACGTCACGTCGAATCCTGCTTCCATAGCGTGCCGTCCGGTAGACTCGCAGCACAGGTTGGCGGACATTCCGGCGATTACCAGATGAGTAATTCCCATCCGTCGCAGGTGTTCGGGAAGGTCGGTCTGGAAAACATCACAACTCTTATGCGGCAGAAGTATCGTGTCGTTCTCGCGCGGCTGTAAATCGGGATGAAAGTCCGCGCCCCAACTGCCCGCCAGAAACATCTTCTTTTCAAACATCAGGCGATTAATCCCGCTTCTCCGTTGCAGCCGCTCGTCGGCGTAATCTTCTTCGGTATATGCCATCGGACCGAACAGGACAGGGATGCCGTGCAATCGCGCGCCCTCAATAGCATGCTTTAGATGACCAACCACGTCGTTCATCTTCACGGTGGTTTCGGTCAATTCCCAACCTGCTCCGCCCTCGGAGAGAAAGTCGTTGACCGGATCAATCACCAGCAAAGCCGTCCGGTCAGGCGGGAATGAAAACCCGGTTTCTTCTTTCGCTAGATAAGTGTCGTAACCTTCCGCGTCGTTGTCCAACCGATTAGTTCTTTTCATACTCATAACATCATCCTTATATTCCAAAACAGTAACACATTATATTCCAAAACAGTAACACATTATTGGCACACCCTTAAAAACCTTATCATTGGCGATGCCTTGAATATGCGCTCAATCCGAAAGCGCGGGAAGCGCCCTAATCAATTTGAGATGCGAGACGTTTGAGGGTTTTATTGATTTCGCCAAGACAGCAAACGCCCGACGGATTGCGAATTTCGCAAACGCAGAGTTTTTCTTTGATAAATTGGCTAACCTGTTTGAAGACGGAGCTTTCACCGGTTTGCGCTATTTCCTGACGAGCGAAACCTTCCGTAAAGCCGAAACAATAACAAAGCGGACGCGCATCGCCCGTCGTTTTTGAAGTTACCGATTCGCGCACGTCGTCAACCGTGTAAATCTGACCGGAAGCGGCGTAATAAACGACCGCGCAGTTTGGAGACGAGCAAAATTTATATTCTTCATCGGTGATGGAAGAAAGTTTCTCGCTTTTGACGTGATGAACAACCATTTGGCGCGAAACAGCGCGTCCGGTTTCACCGCACTGATTACACGCATTTTGCGGAGTTTCTTTCGACATTTGAACGCCGCTGCAACAACAATCCATAATTTTATTTTGCCTTGTATCCAATCTCGTCAATCGCTTTTTTGATTTGTTCCAGCGTGATTTGTTTCGGGTTGAAAACGACTTTTACATTTTTGTTCTGATAGCTCGCTTCAGCCGAAACGACACCGTTTAATTTCTTCAATGTCTCGTTAATGTGTGTCGCGCAGCCTTCGCAAGTCATACCTTCAACCGCGATAATCACAATTTTGTTTGCTTGGTTCTCCCCTTCGGTTGCAACAGGTATTGTCGTATTTGTTATAGGTTGTTTCGGATTAGTAACAGCCGCCGCCAAGTAACCCGTGTAATACGGAGCGAGAGCGAAAGCTGTAATCACCAGCAATCCCGACCACAAGAAGAACTGATTTAATTTATTAACGGGTTTTGTCGCACAACTTTCACCTTCAGCGCACTGTTCCCGACGAAAATAAACGCGGTAGAAACTAAATGCCAGAGCAACAAACGCCAAAGCTAATAAGTAAGGGCGCAAAGTTTCAAAAGCGGAAGCCGCGCCGAACGCGCCGAGACCGAATACTACAGCCGCAAGCGGCAAAACGCAGCACAAACTCGAAGCAATCGCCGCGAAAACCGCGCCGCCGATAAAAACATTTTCATTTTTCATAATTAACTCTAAAAAAATATTCGGAGCTACGATAATGAAACGCCCACGCCATTTGCTCTAAGCGTCGCTTCATCAACGCCGCGACCGGCGCAACAATCGGATAACTTGCCGTCAATGACAACGGCGGGAACACTTTTTACGCCGTATTCTTTGGCTTTCGCCGCCGCGTCCGCCTGCTGCATATCCAAAACTTGAACGTCGCACGACGGGCAGACAATGGCGTTAATCATCTGTATTGTTTCTTCGCAAGCAGGACAACCAGCGCTAAAAATTTCGATTCTGCGTTTGTCAGCCATAATAAATTATCTCCTTTTCGTTGTTTATTTAATTTTTTCTATTTTTTCTATTGTCGTCAGCATCGGGCAAGCCGATTCTTCGCCGCGCGCTTCGAGTTCATTTTCGCAATCCGCCAGATGGCGACTCAAAACTGTTTTGAAATGCCGCATCTGCTCGATTTTCGCTTCCAGTTCCGAAAGTTTTTTCGACAAAAACTCCTGCACCGCCCGGCATTGATTAGCACCGCCGCCGGTCGAGAAAAGCTGTTTGATTTCTTCAAGCGAAAAACCCATTTCCTGCGCCTGTTTGATAAACCGTATGCGCTCGACGGTTTCAGCTGGGAAAAATCTGAAGCCGCTGCTCGAACGAGCGGCAGGCGGCAGCAATTTCAACCGTTCGTAGTAACGAACCGTGTCAACGCTCACGCCGGATTGCGCAGCCGTTTCTCCGATTTGTAAGCTGCCAAGGCTCATTAAATTAATTTTACACCCTTGAGCTAAGTCAAGAGTCAAGCGTTAAAGAGAAATATGCTTGAAAATAATTTTGGAATTGTTATCATCGGGTTTGCAGTTTAATTCGTAGATAAGCTGTCTGAATCGAAGGAGAAACGATGAGTATAAACCTTGAAGGCGTGGTTTCGGCAAACTGGAAAGACTGTCCGGCAAAAGAAATCTTTCCCGGTATACGCAAGCGAATTCTCTGGCAGGGCGAGAACGGCGCCGAAGCTCAAATTGTAGAAATCGACACCGGAGCAAAGTTCGCAACTCTCGACGTTCACGCTGCCGGAGCGGAAGAAGTCTTCGTCATCTCAGGCGTTTTCAACGACGGCGTTCACGATTATCCGGCAGGCACTTTCATTCACAATCCCGCCGGTTCAGCGCACGTTCCTCAATCAAAGCAAGGCTGCGTAATCCTGGTCTTCGAGCCGGGTGAATCGATTAAATAAAGTTATGGTTGAAGAACGGTTAAAGATTAGCGCCAATTAACTAAATTGAAATAATTCGGTTGATTTTTTAATCCTTGAGCGCGCTTACTCCGATTTTAATCGCTATCGCATCTTCAACCGCTCCAAGAACCGCACTGGGAATGCCGCTTTGCTCGGCGATTGCAATTCCTGCCGGAACAGATTTTTTACCGCGCGCAAACAAGACCGCCGACCGCCGCGCCGGAGATTATTCACGCAATCAAACCGAGCGTATCGGTGCGATTCGGCTTAAAGGGAAGTTTATCGCCGACCAGTTCACCGACGATGAGCAGACCGAGAACGACGGAAGCTTTCCGAGAAGCCAATGGATTATCTTTAAATCCGCCATTTTCTCGAATCAATGCAAAATAACTCAGCAGCAGCTCAAGTCGGCACGCAGAGACATTCGTTATTGAAAAAATACCCAAATTACTTGCTGATTAAGGGCGGCAATGAAAACTATGTCATGTAAAGCTCCCACGAGATGCGGTCCGGGTCTTTGAAAGCGACATATCGCTTGCCGAGAATTTTATCGGTTTTCACGCCTGTATTCTCAATGCCCGCTTCGGTCAAAGCCTTTGACACCCGCTCAAGTTCGGCTTCGTCATCGCAAGCCAAAGCGATATGGTCTAAACCCACACGGAACGGATTAAATTTGTCTCCGTCAGGCGTTTGCGCATCGGGAGCGCGCACGCCGAAAGCCGCATCACCCGCTTTGAAGAGAAACAATTCCGGCGTCTCTAATGCCAGCTCGAAACCGAGTGTTTCGGTATAAAACCGTTTTGATCGTTCCATATCGGTCGAACGAAGCGCGACGTGATGAACGCCCGTTGTTTTTATGTTGATACTCATTTGAATTCTCCTGTGGATTTATTTTTTATTGTTAATGATTTATATCATAGCACAGAAAAGCTCGTGCCTTATGGGCAGAAAATCTGCTGTCACCAATGATTTGCCAATTCATTAAATGTAAAATTCACTGCTTAAAATTCGTTTCCGAAACGTTATCGCGCCGCCGTTTCAATAAACCGAAGGCGAGCGCGCCGCCCGCCAGTATCGCTCCCCCAATCAGCGCCTGCCGCACCGGGTCGGCGACCGGCGGCGGAAGGGCGACGACGCCGGTTTCGTCGGCAATCGCCGGTTGATGAACGTATCTGCCACGCACCGGAGCGGTGAAGTTACGCGCGAAATTTTTGAGTCGTTCAGCCGTGTCCGCGCCCGAAATCGGTTGTCCGTGTCCGGCGGCGACGGCATTCGGTTCGAGTTCGGCGAGAATTTCGACCGAACGCCGCGCCGCAATCCAATCGGTCGTAAATGGCGCGGGCGGCGGACAAAATTCCGGCTCTTCGGTGATATTGGAAATCCACGAATCGAGATTCATCGTTGCCAGCGCGTCGCCGGCGAGCAAAGTTTTGTCCGATTCCCTCCACAGAGAAATGTGTCCGGCGGTATGACCGGGCGTGTGCAGAATTTTCCAGCCGGGCATCTCAGCGATTCTGCCCGATTCGGGAATTTGATGGACGCGACTGCCGAAATCGTAACCACCGCGCGGAAAAAATCGAGCCATTTGCGCAATAGCGCCGCCCATTGTCGGGTCTTGCGGCGGGTAATCGGACTTGCCGGTTAGATAAGGCATCTCCAGACGGTGCGCGTAAATGTGTATGTTCCACTGTTCCGCCAATGCGAGCGCCGCGCCTGCGTGGTCGAAATGTCCGTGCGTCAAAATTATTGCCGAAGGCTTGCTGTTTGCGCCGTAATGATTTTCCGCCGCGCGTCGAATTTTACCGCCCGACAGCGGAAGCCCGGTGTCAATTAAAACGCAGCCGTCCGGCGTGTCCACGAAATACGCGCCGACGAAAATAATCTTCGTGTGAAAAACTCCGTCAGCGACTTTGGTCAGACCGCTTGCCGCCGATTCTTCTTTTGTTTCTTGAGTTTCAAGAACGATTTTAGAAAATTGAGTCATAATTTGATAAAAAAACTACGTCCGTCGATAAAGACGGAATCGGTTCGGGATTCGTCGGCTTGTCCCGGTCTTTAAAGGGATTTTCCGACTGGTCGCCTTGCTGATTATACTTGTCGTTTGTAATTTTGCGGCGGTTCATCCTTCAATTTTCTCGACGATTGATTTTCGTTTTCAAACTCTTTCGTTCGCCGCCGCGCCGCAGCGCATTTGCTCCGAGCGCAATAAGGACGCCAGCGCCGACCGCCAACCCGACTTTAACCGGAACCGGCAAAGGCTTGCCGCGCATAGCGAGCGGCGCCAGCAGCGGGCGCAGCCGGTAGCCGAGCCACGGACCGCTTGCCGCACCCGGCATCGAAGTCTCCAAATCAATAAAACTCTGCGGCAATCCGCGCCGCAAGCCTTTCCAGCCATCGGTCATCGAAGCGAGCAGATGCGGCGCGCGCGCTGTTCCTCCTTTAACAATGCCGCGACCGCCTTGATTCATCAATTCTTCAATCGCTTTGTGAAGGGTTGGCGCGTGCGTCCACATATTGTAAAAGGCGACGCGCCCGTCGGCGTCAATCAAATAAGTCGGGTCGGCAAGCCCGCCGTAAACCTGATGCGTCGTTCCCTGCAAATCGTCAACCAAAACCGGATGCGGAATACCGTCTTCCTGCTTGTATCTTTCGCCATCGCGCATTTTCTGCTCGAAGTTGTAATAGGTTTCAGCGCCGGGACCGGGATGCGCCTGACGAATCAGAACGTCGATGAAATGAACTTCTGCGTTCCAGTTAATATAGAGCTTTTTGAGCGGCTCGACCGAGCCGGCGGTAATCGGTCAGCTGTATGAACCGAAATGCAGAATTGTCGGTCGTCCGCGCTGGAAATCGCTTAAACGAACCGTGCCGCCGCCGACTTGCGGCAGTTCAAAGTCAGGCGCGAATTCGCCGGGTTGAATTCCTTCGGAAACAATGGTGCGCTGCGCGTCGTAAATCAGATGTTTGGCGCGAAAATGTTCAAAATTATAATCGGCTTCCTTTTGTCCGGCGTTCATTGCCTCGAATCGTCTCTCAACTTCCGTTCCCTGCATAATTTACTCCTTTATTTGGTAAAAACATCAACCGTTTGTTCGTTTTCTGGACAGATTTCAATAGTTTTAGATTTAGAAAGCAATTTTTAAGCCGTCTGGTTTTGAGTAGGCAAAATAAACGGGACTTGTAAAAAGACAATTTTCTGCGCCGACAAATGATGTTTGGGGAAAACGCGAACTCTTCCGAATCGGATTGAAATTAAAGTATAAAGGTTAAAAGTCTCCAAAAGGTAAAAATGTTTCATGGGATTTTTGATAATCCTCTGTTTCTAATGGTTTTAGCGTGATTTTTTGTTCCCGTTTTTCTTCCATTTTCCAACTCATAATTTCGGGAAGGTTGAAGCCGATTGAATCTTTGAGTTTTTCTTCGGAGAAATCGTTTCGGGAAAAGTTTTGTGGAAAAAGCGCAAGATTGCAGAAATCATTGCAGATTTTCAAAAGGGCGATACGCTGATCGTTAGTGAATTGTTACGTCTTGGCAGAAGTATGCTCGAATGTATGGAAATTCTTTCGGCGGCAGTCGAAAAAGGTGTGCGGGTTTACGCGGTCAAAGGAAATTGGACGCTCGACAATTCAATTCAAAGCAAAATCGTGGCGATGGCTTTCTCGATGGCATCGGAAATCGAACGCGATCTAATCTCGCAACGGACAAAAGAAGCTCTGCGCTACAAAAAAGAACAAGGCATCAAGCTCGGCAGACCGCCGGGACCCGGTAAATCAAAACTCGACAAGTATCGCCCGGAAATCGAAGCCTTGATGCGAAACGGCTCGACGCAAAAGTTCATCGCGAACCGATACGGCACAACCGAAGCCAATTTGCACAACTGGCTCAAGAAAAACAGTCTCCGACGAAACAATATCTAAATCCTATGAAACATTTTTACCCTTTGGAGACTTTTAACCATTCAAGCAGTTTGGCGATGACGAGCATTGCAAAACTATAAAGAAATGCGGCACGGTGAGCGATGTCAATATAAACGGGCGCGATGTGTTCGGGACTCGTCAACATCCGTTGATATTTGACAATGCCAATAAGCATCCCAAGCAGAAGAAAAAGCCCAGACGATAAAAGACTGATTTTGATAGCAAGATTCATCACAGTTCTCAAACGATTTTCTTTAACAGAATAATCGTCGCGCTCGATTTACACAAACAGGCATCTAACGACCAAGATCACCCGCCGCCGGAAGCGCCAGAGTGAAGCGAGGCACGAGCGAAACGGCGGCGCTGTAGGCGGTCGGGTGCAGCGCCTTGTTAGCCTGCTGTTGGACGACTTTCAGTCTCAAACTCGCGCCAGAGGACGATATGGCTGCGACGGCAACTCGACGCGGACGGAATCGCCGGGCTTCACTTTACCACCAACCAATACAATGCCCATAATTCCGGCCTTGCGAACGAGGTTCCCCTGTTCATCACGGTCTAACACTGCCGCCATCAGACCAGATTGGAATTGGTCTAACTGAGCACAAGGATTACGCAGCCCTGTAACTTCAACAACTGCCGTGTCACCCAGATGCAGCCGTGTGCCAGTGGACAGGTCAAGCAGAGCAACACCGCGCGTGGTGATGTTCTCTCCCATCTGCCCTGCCACCACATTGAAGCCCGCCGCCTGTAACTCGTCATGCAGTTCGGCGTGGATAAGATGCACTTGGCGAAGATTAGGTTGAGTTGGGTCAACGGCCACTCGCGAGCGATGTTTGACCGTTTCACCCATGTGTGCATCGCCTGCAACTCCCAAGCCTTGCAGAAGCCAGATGCTGTTCTGATTCTGTTTGCTGAAGCTGTGCGTTGCTTTCCGGCTGACAGCCGTGACAACTCCGCTCATCGTTCCTCCTATTGCACATCCCTATTTTAACTCACAGAACTGTTTCGGCACCGACAACGCCGCGCGCAGCAGGCTAACAAGTTATTATACCGCTAACTTGCGGTCTAATCCCGCGTAGGGTTACAATTTGCCGCATTATGTCTAAATTACTCGATCAGGTGCGGCACGCCATTCGTTTAAAACATTACAGCCTCCGAACAGAGGAACCATATCTGTTTTGGATTAAAAAGTATATCCATTTTCATAATCTTCGACATCCTCAGGAGATGCGCGAAGAGGAAATTCGCCAATTCCTCACCCATCTTGCCGTCACGCAAAACGTTGCCGCCGCGACTCAGAATCAGGCATTTGCCGCGCTGCTGTTTCTCTATCGAAATGTTTTAAGCATTGAACTGCAAAACATCAACGCCGTGCGCGCTAAAAAGCCGAAACATTTGCCGGTCGTCTTTACACCGGAAGAAGTGCGCCAAATCCTCGCGCGCCTGAGCGGAGTGCCTTTGATCGCGGCGAGTCTGCTTTACGGCGCGGGGCTGCGATTGTCCGAAGCCCTGCGCCTGCGCGTCAAGGATATCGATTTTCAAACCAATCAAATAACCGTTCGCGAAGGCAAAGGCGAAAAGGAGCGGCTGACGATGCTTCCGCAGTCGATCAAAGACGTGTGTATGGCGGATTTAGGTTATCGGGGAACGACATTTCAGACGGAAATATATGAAGAAGAAGGAGTGTTGTTTTTGACGAGAGCGGATATGACGAGTCAAAAATTGAAAATACTCCATTCGACGATTCGGGAAAGAGTCGAAGGAGTCTTCAGTTCATTGTGGGAGAGATTTGCCACCAGAGTCTATTCAAGAAGTTGGCAAGGGTTGTGGAACACGCTAAAACTAAAGATATTAGATTACAAATTGTGTTTTGCAAGTCTAATTTCTTACGCTTAATTTCTAATCAAGACTGAGGTTAGATATAAGATGATGAATAATTTGCTCGCACACGACCATTCCGAACTTGACGAACTGCTCGCCGAATTGTTCGCCGCGCTCGATTCCGGCGACGTTGAACGAAGTTACCAAAAACTCGATTTTTTCTGGGCGCGTTTGGCAATGCACATCCGCGCCGAACATCTGCACTTGTTTCCCGCGATACTTGGCGCATTTGAGCCGGAGAGCCAAACAAAGCAACGCCGCGCTCCGTCTTTTGAAACCGCGCAAAGCACAATAGCGAAGCTGCACGACGACCACGATTTTTTTATGCGCGAATTGATTTCGGTGATAAAACAAATGCGCGGTTTGCGCGAAAATAATCAAGACGCATCAAACCGTCTTTTATCTGTGCGCGAAACGATTGCCGCCGTCAGCCGCCGACTCGACGCGCATAACGAATTGGAAGAATCCGAAGTTTACGGGTGGGTCGATACGCTGCTCAGTCCATCAGAATGCGCCGCTTTAAACGAAAGAATGCAGAAAGAAATTAACAATCTTCCGCCGCGCTTCGGCAAATCGGGAGAAGTTTTTTAACAAATTTACCGTTTAGCTTTTCGTATTCCGATTTTTTCTTTCTCAACATCAACACGCCCGAAGATTATCTCGCCGCTCAAAAAGTGGATGGCGTGTCCGACGAAGACCGCGATTCGGCTTTCGCCGACATCGAGAAAGCCGCCGAACATTAAGTGATAGAAATTCGCGAGAACGATTGGCGCGAATCGGGCAAAAAGCTGCATAATAAAAATGCGGCGCAATGAACGCAAATCAAATTAGAAGCAAATCGAAAGGAGCAAAAACTGATGAATCAGGAAACCGCGATTGACGTTATCGCACGACAAGATTGGTTAGATACGGCTGGCGACGCGATTCAGCCAGCCATTCTCGACGCTTTTGAAGCGGGCGGCGAAACCGGACAGCAAATCAAGAATTTTCTGCACGGAACGTGGCTCGGTCATCCGCTTCATCCGGTTATCACGGATGTTCCGATTGGCGCGTGGACGACTGCCGCCGTGCTTGACGGTTTGGAATTACTGGGCGAAGAAAAATATGCGCCCGGCGCGGACGCGGCAATTGCCGTCGGATTGGTCGGCGCACTCGGCGCGGCTGTTACCGGCTTAACCGATTGGACTGGAACAACCAAAGAAAGGCGTAAAGTCGGTTTGATGCACGGTTTATTGAACGTCGGCGCGACCGTGCTTTACGCGACTTCGTTTTTCCTGCGGCGGCGCGACGAATCGCGTAATACAGCAATCGGTCTGGCGATGCTCGGCTACGGCGCGGCAGGCGCGGCGGCTTACTTGGGCGGGCATCTCGTCTTCAGCGAGCAGACCGGCGTTGACCACACGGCGGCGGCGGAATATCCGAAAGATTTTGTCGCCGTTTTGCCGGAAAAAGAACTGGCGGAGAACACGATGCGACGAGTCGAAGCCGGAGAAGTTCCGGTTTTGCTGGCGCGAAAAAACGGCGAGATTTTCGCCATCGCGCACACTTGTTCGCACTTGGGCGGACCACTTTCCGAAGGCGATTTATTAGACGATTGCAGCGTCCGCTGTCCGTGGCACGGCTCGGTTTTTTCTTTGGCAGACGGCAGCGTTTTAAAGGGTCCGGCAACCGAGCCGCAGCCGAAGTTTGAAGTTCGAGTTAATAATGGACAAATCGAAGTTCGACTGTCGGAGCATTGAAAAATGCAGAAACACGCACGAAGTAAGTGTGTTATGTTGCTCTTTACGCCCTTACTTCGTGCGGGCTTCTGCAAAAATGAGTCCTAAATATGAAAAGGAGTAAATTATGAGCAGCAGCGAAGAAAAGCGTCCGATGGCGACGGAATTTAAGGGGCAGAAATTACCATATCCGGCGAAGCAGTCGGAGATGAACCGGCAGCCGGATTCGGATTTATCAAATTACAAACCGGCTGGAAAATTAAAAGATAAAGTCGCGCTCATTACCGGCGCGGATTCGGGAATCGGTCGCGCCGTGGCGATTGCGTTTGCGATGGAAGGCGCGCGCGTTGCGATTCTTTATAACGAAAACGACGATGACGCGGCGGAAACGAAGCGTTTGTGCGAAGCGAAAGGCGGCGAATGTCTGGTGATTAAAAGCGATGTCAGAAGCCGCCAAAATTGTTTCGACGCGGTTGCGGAAACAGTCGCAAAATTCGGCGGCTTAAACATTCTCGTCAACAACGCCGCGTTTCAAACGGCGCAGAAAAAGTTTGAAGACATTGATGAAGAACAGTTGCGCCGCACGTTTGAAACCAACATTTTCGGCTACTTTTTTATGGCGCAAGCCGCTTTGCCGCACCTGACGAAAGGCGACGCGATTGTCAACACGGGGAGCATTGTCGGCAAAACCGGCATTCCGATTTTGATTGATTATTCTTCATCGAAAGGTGCAATTCATTCGTTCACCAAATCGCTCGCTTTGAATTTGGGTGAAAAAGGTATCCGCGTCAATTCCGTCATTCCGGGTCCCGTGTGGACACCGAATATTCCCGGCACGATGCCGATTGAGGAAGTCGAAAATTTCGGTCACGAAGTCGCCTTGAAACGTCCCGGACAACCCGAAGAACTCGCTCCGGCTTACGTCTTTTTAGCGTCGGAAGACGGCAGTTTTGTAACCGGCTGTCTGCTCGACGTAACGGGCGGCAAACTGTCGAGCGATGCTTGAAACTTTCAAACGGCACTGGCGCGAGTATTTGATGGAAGCCGTCGGTTTGGCAGGATTTGTTTTAGGCGCGGGTTTATTGTCCGTTTTTCTTGAACATCCCGATTTCCCCGCTATGCAGAGCGTGTTCGGCGGCGAATCAATGGCAGTGATTCGGCGCGTTCCGCTTGGTATTTTGATGGGTGCGTATATCGCCGGAGTCATTCATCTATTCGGCGAGAAATCGGGCGCGCATATTGATCCGGCGACGACTTGGGCTTTTTTCCGTCTCGGCAAAATCAATTTCACCGATGCTGTTTTTTACACGCTGGCACAGTTTGCCGGAGCCGTTACAGCAGCGCAGATTTTGAAATTATCGCTTGGCGAATGGTTCGCGCACCCGTCGGTTGACTTTGGAATTACCGAGCCGAAGCCGCCGCACGGCTCGATGTCGGCATTCGCGGCAGAATTTATCATCTCGTTTCTGTTAATGTTGACGGTGCTATTTTTCATCAGTTCCAAACGCTTGGAAAAACACGTCGCGCTTGTTTCCGGCGTTTTGATTGCGCTTTATATCATTTTCGAGACACCATTTTCCGGTATGAGCTTGAATCCGGCACGTTCCTTCGCAGCGGCTTTGGCGGCAAATAAATGGGAGCATCTATGGATTTATTTTGTCGCGCCGCCGGTTGCAATGTTGTTCGCCGCCGAAATCTTTACGCGAATAAAAACGGCTTTTCCGGGCATTATTGATAAAAAGCTGCCAAGTTATCCAATGGAGGTTTAATGCAAGATTTTCCAGAAAAAAGTTTTCGCGCCCTGCTCGAAAGCGACTTCGTCACAGAAGCAACGCGCCGCGTCTTGTCGGACAGATTAAACGCCCGCGAAATGTCGCCGCGTTTTTTCGACGCGCGCGAGTTTGAAATTTTGAAAGCCGTCTGCGACGCGCTTGCGCCGTCCGAAATTGTGCCGCGCTGGTTCGTCGCGGGCGAAATTGATTTGCGGCTGGCGGAAAATAAAGGAAACGGCTGGCGTTACGATTCGCTGCCGCCGGACGGCGAGGCATACAAAAACGGCTTGCGGCTGCTCGATGAAACGGCGCGCGGCGATTTTGATGAAGACTTTGCCGCGCTCGAAATTGAAAAACGACGTGATATTTTCAAACGCTTTGAATCAGGCACAGGCGCACAAACGGAAGAAATAAACGCGCGTTTTTTTGAAGAACTATGCGCTGAATACGCCGAAATCTTTTACTCGCACCCGTTCGCGCTCGCCGAAATCGGCTACATCGGTTTTGCCGACGCGCACGGCTGGCATCTGGATGTTCAAGGTTCAAAGTCCGAAGTCCAAAGTCATTTGGAAATTCAAAATTCGGAGATTGAAGTTAAAAATACGCAATCCGTTATTCGCAATCCGCAATTAAGCGAAGTGGTTGATGCTGTGATAATCGGCACGGGCGCGGGCGGCGCGCCAATTCTGGCGAGACTCGCGCAAGCCGGTTTGAAGGTTGTCGCGCTCGAAGCCGGAAAGAGTTTCGATTACACAAAATTTCCAACCGACGAACGCGCTCAAAGCAAATTATTTTGGAATGACGAACGATTAAGCGCGGGTGAAAATGCGGTTGCTTTCGGAGGCAATAATTCCGGTTGCGGCGTGGGCGGCTCGACTTTGCATTTTACGGCTTACACGCCGCGCCCGCAAGAAGACGATTTTCGCATATTTTCGGAATTTGGAGTCGGGCGCGATTGGTGTTTGTCGTTTGAAGATTTAGAGCCGTATTTTGACGAACTCGAATGGTTTTTGGGCGTGTCGGGCAATTCAAACTACCCGTGGGGCAAGCCGCGCAAAAAGAATTATCCGCTGCCGCCGCTGCCTTTGAACGCGGCGGCGCGATTGATGCGGCGGGCTTGCGGGGAATTAAACATCAAGACTTCGCCCGCGCCGAACGCCGCCGTCTCGCAAGATTATTTTCAGGAAAAAATCGGCTGGCGACCTGCCTACAATAATCGCGGTTTTTGCCAAGCCGGTTGCTCGACGGGTGCGAAAGACTCGATGAACGTAACTTTTTTGCCGTTTGCCGTTCATTGCGGCGCGGAAATTCGTTCTGAATGTTTCGTGACAGAATTTGAATTTGATTCGCGGGGAAAGATCAAAGCCGTCGTTTATTCAAACAACGGCGAAATTAAAAAACAGCTTTGCAAAAACGTTTTCTTGTGCGCGGGCGGAATCGAATCGGCACGGCTGCTTTTGATTAACGATTTAGCGAATTCGAGCGGGCAAGTCGGCAAGAATTTTATGGCGCACACGGGCGTTCAGATGTGGGGCGTTTTCGACGGCGCGATTTATCCGCACAGAGGCATTCCCGGCGGTTTAATTTCGGAAGACACGCATCGCCCCAAAAATGCGGATTTTGCCAGCGGTTATCTGCTGCAATCACTCGGCGTGATGCCGGTAACTTATATTTCCCAACTCGCTCGCGGCGAAAAACTCTGGGGCGAAGATTTGGGCGCGTGGATGACAGATTACAATCACACGGCGGGCATCAACATTTTGGGCGAGTGTCTGCCGCACAAGCATAACTTTATGGAGTTGTCGGATGAAAAAGACGCTCGCGGACTGCCGAAACCGCGCGTTTATTTTTCGCACGGCGATAACGAAAAGAAAATGACGGCGCACGCCGAAAAGCTGATGCGCGAAATTTGGACTGAAGCCGGAGCGCGAAAGATGTGGACGTTTCAGCGCAACGCCCACATTATCGGAACGTGCCGAATGGGAAACGACCCGGCTGATTCGGTGGTTGATGAAAATTGTCGCTCGTTTGACGTTCCAAACTTGTATATCTGCGATAATTCAGTTTTCCCAAGTTCGCTCGCGGTCAATTCGGCGTTGACGATTATGGCTTTGGCTTTGCGAACGGCGGATAAATTTCTGCAAAATCGAATGTGAAATACAAAAACAAGAAAAATGAAACCACAGATTTACACAGATGAACACAGATGTTTTAGGAATAAAAGAGATTTTCTTCATCTTGCTTTTATCCGTGTCTATCTGTGTATATCTGTGGTTAATAATTCTTAAATTTTTCCGAAGTGAATTGATTATGGCAAAAAAGGGATTTCTCGACATTGTAAAAAAAGCGCACGGCGACGACAAGTATTCCGGCGACGAGTTCGGCGGCGGACGCGGGACGGACGGCAGCGGAATGCCGACGGGAAAACCCGGCAATTTTATGTTTGCCACCGGAATCGAATGTTCGTATCCGATGATTCAGAACGGTAAAATCCGCCGTGATTTACTTGAAGAATGCGGGCATTACGAGCGTTACGAGGAAGATTTGCATTTGATAAAAGACTTGGGTTTGAAAGTCGTGCGCTACGGTTTGCCGTATTACAAAATCAACCCGGCGCAGGACAAATACGATTGGGAATTTGCCGATAAAGCGATGCGGCTGATTAAAAAGTTGGAACTTACGCCGATTTTGGATTTAATGCACTTTGGCGTTCCCGTCTGGATTGGAGATTATCAGAATCCCGAATTGCCCGTCCATTTTGCCGATTACTGCGGTGAAGTGGCGAAGCGTTATCCTTGGGTGCGCTTTTACACGCCGGTCAACGAGATTTATGTAACCGCCAAAATGAGCGCGAAAGACGGCGTGTGGAACGAGCAGTTAAAGAGCGATAAAGCGTTTGTGACGGCGATGAAACACATCGTCGCCGCCAGCATTTTGGGAACGCAGGAGATTGCCAAATGCCGACACGACTGCGTGATAATTCAATCCGAATCAGCCGAATACCTGCACGAAACGCGCGCCGCCGTATCAAAGGAAACCAAACTGACAAATAAGCAGCGGCTGATTTCGCTCGATTTGCTTTACGCATTTCCGCCGGATGCGGACATCGCTCATTATTTGATGGACAACGGTTTGACGCGCGAGGAATATGATTGGTTTATGGCTGGAGAGCCGCCCGGATACCAGATTATGGGCAACGATTATTACGGGCGCAACGAGCGAATCTTAAAACCCGACGGTTCGATTTGCACGGCGGAAGACGTTTTCGGCTGGTATCAAATCACCAAAGATTATTACAACCGCTACAAAAAGCCGGTGATGCACACGGAAACCAATGTTTTCGACCAGGCGGAAGCTCCGACGTGGCTCTGGAAACAATGGATAAACGTCTTGCAGATGAGAAAAGACGGCGTTCCCGTGCTTGGCTTTACGTGGTATAGCCTGATTGACCAGATTGATTGGGACATCGGACTTGCCGAAAAAAAAGGCACAGTCAACGAATGCGGCTTGTATGATTTGAACCGAAAGGCGCGTCCCGTCGCCGACGCTTATCGAATGCTTTTAGAAGAATACGGGCAAATCACGATTGTTCCGCACGGCGAAGTCTTTGAGATTACAAACGAGGCAGCGCGTTTGAAAGTCGAAGTCTAAAAGAAAATCCTCAAATGCGGAAACACGCACGTAGTAAGTGTGATTTTTCTTTGCGCCCTTACTCCGTGCGGGCTTCTGCAAAAATGAAATTAAAAATTAACGGCACAATTTTGAATGTTCTTGAGGCGGGTGTCGAAAACTATAATAAAACGCGCCCGTCGCTGGTTTTTCTGCATTATTTCGGCGGCTCATCCGGCACGTGGACGGAAGTTATTGAAAGATTGGCGAAAGATTATCACTGTGTCGCGCCGGATTTGCGCGGTTTCGGCGCGTCGGACGCTTTGCCGGAGAATTTTGCGGTTAAAGATTCCGCCGCCGACGTTTCAGATTTAATTTCGACGCTCGGAATCGAAAACTTTGTGTTAACCGGTCATTCGATGGGCGGGAAAATCGCGCTCGCGTATGCCGCCGGAAAACCCGAAAATTTGCAGTCTTTAATTTTGCTCGCGCCGTCGCCTCCGACTCCCGAACCGATGCCCGAACGGGAACGAACAAGCCTGCTCGAAACGCGCGGCAGTCGTCGCGCGGCGGAAGATACAATCCGCGAAATTACTTTTCAGTCTTTGTCCGCAAAGGTTTTCGAGCGAACAGTGAACGATACTTTGCGCGCGTCGGAAGCCGCGTGGAAAGCGTGGCTTGAAACAGGCAGCCGCGAAGACGTTTCCGCTTTAATCGGAAACATTGCAATTCCGGTTTTAGTCGCGGCGGGCGCGGACGACGCGCTGATAACACCGAAGCTGCTGGAGCGCGAAATCGTGCGGCGCGTGAAAAACGCGCGTCTGGTTGTCGTCGCCGAAGCCAAACATTTATTGCCGCTCGAAGCTCCCGAAATAATTGCCGATTTAATTCGGGAGCATTGCTTGAAACCGTGCGGATTTTGATAAGCGGAGTTTATTAATAGAAAGTTTTGCGAAAACACGCACACGCGTAAGTGTGTTTTGCTGTCAATTGCGCCCTTACTTCGTGCGGGCTTCCGCATTTGAGAATAACTAAATTGTCGCCGGATAAGTAATCGTCTTCCCGTCAACTTTTGCAAATGAAGTCAATTTATGAGGACGACTTGCTTTTTCATTCATAATATCTTCTACACAGATGCCCCGAATTACCAGCGCATCGCCGACAAGCGAACGATGACAACGCCACGGGACGGCTTCGGCGCACATAATTGCCGTTTGATTTTCTCCGGCTGTCCCGATGAGTTCTTCGATGCTTTTGGTAAACTCCGGTGTCTGCATATAGTCGGCGTAGCCGCGAAAAGACAAATTTTTCCACGCTTTATTGACCGATGCGTCCGTTGTGTGGCGCAGACCTCCGAGTTCTTCCATACGTTTATACATAATGCCGCGATGCTCTAAACTTTCGCTTAATTTATCTTCTCCAAACTGTGGATTATGGCGAGATTTGGCAATTTTCCTAACGTCAATTACCGTTTTAATTTTATATGCTTCCAGCAATTCGACGAATTCTTCTATCGTTCTTGTCGAATGACCGACTGTGTAGACGACAATCTTCATATAACTCCTTTCAGATGTAATTTCTCAAGGAGCAAATGAAAATAGACAAGACCTTCATACGGATGCCACTGTGCTGTCAGCTTTTTGATTTCTTCATAATCAGACTTGTTATCAAGATTAAATATACGCTTGAGATTATTCTGCGCTCCTATATCGTCGCCGGGAAAAGTGTCGAGTCTTCCAAGTCCTCGCAAAAGCACATACTCGGCACTCCAACGCCCTATTCCTCGAATCGTGCATAGATACGAAACAGCTTCCTTGCTTGTCATTTTCTCAAGACTTGTTAATTCTATCTTTTTATTGAAAATAGCCGTTGCGAGTTCTTTGATTGCTCGTGCTTTTTGATAACTAAATCCCAGCTTTTTTATATTTTCCGCTGAAACTTCCATCAAGTCTTCCGGGCGAGGAAAGGCGTGTAAGGCAATATCATCATCTATAAATTTCAACCCAAAATTTTCCGATAACCTATTCAACATCAATATGCCGACATCAAGAGTTACCAGTTGGCAGGCAATCGAGTTTATCAATCCTTCAAATATATCGGGAAATCGCGGCGGTTTAACCCCTGAGAACTGCTCGACAAGTGATTTTAGAATATCGTTTGCGCTTGCCAATGCGTAAAACGGTTGTAAATCTATGGTCAGTCCAAGCATTTTTTGCAGGAGCAATTGAACCTCTTTTTGTATCTGAGGAGTAATTTCCTTTTTTGATTGTAAGGTAATGCTTAGTTTTGGTTCGGCACTTGTCCCTTCCTGAATAACGGTTATTTTTACCGGATTATTATTAAAAATAATGATGCGTGTATATCGGTTGTCATTCCATTGGTCAATGATGTTTTTTTGTCGTCTCCGTAAAGCCCATACGGTCAAGTCTAATCTAAACGGAGAACGGACGGGAAGAGGGATTTTTAACGCTTCACAAACCATACATATATCGTAACAATTTAGCGGGGAGCAGTATATTATTGTTTAGACTCTGTTTCACGTTTTCGCATCTTCTCTAAAGTAATCTTTAAATATCTATTATATCCGGCGGGACTCATCCAACCTTTCGGACAAGCAGCTTTTGTCAAATCTTCTTGCGTAAAGTTAAGAAACTGATGGGAATTACTCGTTTTTCTGCGGACACGAATTTTATATTCATCCCCGCTTTTATCGCGCACTCTGCCTATTCTTCCGTCCGGTATTTTTACGCAATCTCCTTGTTTAAGTTTATCCGGCATAGTCTGATTTCTAATTGATGGACAAAAAAAGGTTGATATTGGTATATTTGAATAATGTTAACCTGAAGAAACAAAAACAGACAAGGAGAAATTTACTATGTGCTATAACTGCGGATGCGGAATGCCTAATAACGATATGGAAAACGCCAAAAATTTAACAAACCGGAACTTCGAGGAAGCTGCTAAAGCGATGGAACAGTCGCCGGAAGAGGCAAAGAAAAACGCCCAAGAGCTACTCGGAAAAGTCCTTGCCGCGAAGGAACAAAGCACGGACAAGAACTGGAAGCCCTGACCGGAAATATGACATAAGCAGGTAACAAAAAGTTCTCCGGCATTTTGCCGGCATTAAGAGTAACGCCTTGAGGCGTGAGATGCGCGTGGTTTCTCACGCCTCAAGGCGTTACTCTTATACGCTTGAAACCTTTTTACCACCTGCTTAACCCAAGCTGCCGGTTAGAAATACTATAAAGGTTTTTTGAATCGCTTTATAATTATTTTTTCAAACAATATGGAGGAATCAGATGAAAGTTACGGCTGAAATGAAAGTTAAGGAAGTTTTAGATCTGGGCGAGCATCTTTTGAGCGCGTTCATCTGGCTCGCGCCGGAATTTGAGCGACTGAATTATCCAAAACTGCGCCGCGCGATGGGCGGACGAGTAACGGTCGCGCAAGCGGCGCGACTCGCGCAAGTTCCGCTGACCGAAGCTCTCTACGTTTTGAATCTCGCGGCGGGCGCGGATTCCGATGAAATTGCCGAAGAACTGCGATTGTGCAAACCGGAGGATTTTGATTACCGGGAAACAAATCCGCCGCGCAAACCGCTTGAAATCTTGAATTTGAAAGATACCGACCCGCGCGTGAATTTAGTTGATGTCATCGAGCAGGCGGAAAAACATCTTGACCCGATGCCGAAAATCGCCAAAGGACTCGTTTCGCTCGAACACGCGGAAGACGTTTTGCTAATACATCACCCGTTTGATCCGATTCCGCTTCGTGATATGTTTGCGCGGCGCGGTTTTGCGAGTTGGGCGGAAGAACGCTGCCAAGGACATTGGTTTATCTATTTTTATCGCCCAACGGCGGCAATCGGCGCAATCGCGCATCCGCCTATTTACAATCGCGTTTATGCGAAAGCGGCAGGCACGGGAATCTATTAAAACATTATGAAATGTATCGAACTTTTAGAAAATTTTAATTTAACCGAAATTGCAAAGAGCGAAAAATCAAAAATCGTGAAAAAGGTCTTTGACGGCACACGCCGCCAAATAATTAGCGTCGAACTGCATAACAATGAAATGTTATCGAAACACAAAGTAAACGAGCCGATAACGGTTCTCTGTCTGGCGGGACACGGCACATTTCGCGCTGGGAAAGATTTGGAAGACGAGCAAAAACTCGTCGCGGGAACGCTGATAACTCTGGAAGGCGGAGTCGAACATGAAGTTGTCGCCGAGCCGGACATTCATATTTTAGTGACGAAATTTAAGGAAGCCTAAACGCTTGAGATAATTAAGCCAAGAAAAAATTATCTTAAAAAAGCGCGCCGATATATTCGTTGATTTTATAACCATTCGCGCGGAAGTTATTGCTCGGATGAGTTTGGAGGCTGATGAGTTATTTTACCCGACATCCAACGCCGAAAAGGATTCAGCGCGATGCGCCGGAGTCCGTCGTCATTCGCATCAAACGGCGCGCTAATCCTGATTCGCCGCAGTATTGGGAAGAATTTGAGATTCCGTATCGCCCGAATCTCAATATTATTTCGTGTTTGATGGAGATTCGCAAAAATCCGGTAACGAAAGACGGCAAGCCGACCACGCCGCCGGTTTGGGAGATGAATTGTCTGGAATCGGTGTGCGGCATCTGCACGATGATTATCAACGGAACAGTGCGCCAATCGTGTTCCGCGCTGGTTGACTATCTTGAACTGCCGATCAGCTTAGAGCCGATGACGAAGTTTCCGAACGTGCGCGATTTAATTGTTGACCGCGCGGAGATGTTTGAACACCTGAAAAAAGTTCACGCCTGGATAGAGATTGACGGCACATACGATTTAGGTCCGGGTCCGAAGATGAGTCAGGAAGAAACCGAAGAGCGTTACGCCTATTCGCGGTGCTTCACTTGCGGATGCTGTTTGGAAGCCTGTCCGCAATACGGTGACGGAAATTTCATCGGCGCGCAGACCTTGACGCAGTTCAGACTTTTCGATATGCACCCGACGGGAAAGATGAACCGCGACGAACGGCTCGACGGAATTATGCAGGAAGACGGAGTGCAGAATTGCAGCAGCGCGCAGAACTGCGTGCAGGTTTGCCCGCAGTCCATTCCGACGACTAGAGCCATCTATGAAGGAAATCGCGCAACCGTCGTTCACGGTTTATTCGGTTGGCTGAGAAAATAAGTTCGTAAAGAGCGTGTATCGAAAATAACATTTGAGATTAATCGAGAGTGGTTATGAAGAAACAAACCGATAAAACAGACGATAAGAAAAAATTGGCTGAAAAAGCCGTCCAAAGATGGGAAAACGAAGGCGGCGAAGTTCTGGAAATAGTAAGTCAGAATACCGCGATAGCACTAGAAAAACGGCATAATGCGGAGAGTGAAAATCCGCACACGGACGAAGCGAACGACGGCTCTTTTGAACGGCAGATTACATCGAAAGTTCCATAACCCCGACAGTTGCAGAAAAGTCCGAAAGTCATCAAACGCAGAACGGCAATAACCTGACTATCGTTAGAGTCTACTGCCTCTTAACATCATCCGCGCCCGAAATTACGAAGGAGGAGAACCAATGAATGTAACAAAGACGACAAAAAAGAGGAAAGCGATGGTGATTGTGGGCATTGCGGGTCTTGTCGTCGTTGCGCTGCTCGCGGTGGGCGGGTTGTTTGTCTACTCCGGCATCTACAGCGTCGCCGCCTAATGGCATCCCGCAATAGAAGGCGCGCTTCTCAATAAAGTTATGGTGCGGTCTGTCCGGCATCAGGCGAGCTATGTTCAGATGCCAGACGGCGTGAATTTACACGACCGAGCCTTAGCAGAAAAATATGGCGGCGCTTACGCCAAAGCCTGCCAAACTTGCCACAGCGCGCCCGGACTAAAGCCCGATCCCTGGGTCTATCTCTATCCGCCGCCGCCGGATTTGACGCGTGCGGATGTGGTCAACAAGTGGAGCGACGCTGAACTGTTCTGGATTATCAAAAACGGCATCAAGCATACGGGTATGATCGGGCTTGGTCCAACTCACCGAGATGAAGAAATATGGTCTGTGAGCGCGTTCGTTCGCCAACTATCCGCTATGTCTCCCGCAGAATACAAGACGATGGCAGACAATTATGCAGCCGCGCACAAGGGCGAGGAATAAAGGAATAATAGTTCGTTAAACTTATAATGAAAAAACCATTCAACCCGCCGGAAATTCAATAGTGTAGTCAAAAGCGCGCCGAAAAATCTGTAAAACTAAACCGGCTCATCTTTTAACTTCAGTTTTAACGTGCTTCGAGGCTTCAAATTTAATCGGTTCGAGAACTAACCCGCCTAATCCGCCTTGACCGTGTTCGGTGATAAGCGGCGTGCTGCCTTCGCGTTTAAAATACGCCCAGAGCCATTCTCTCGTTACCGTCAGACGGTTGCGGAAACCGACGAGCAGAAAAACGTGAATTACAGACCATAAAAGCCACGCGAAAAAGCCGGAAAATTTTCTGCCGCCGATTTCCGCCACCGCGCGGTTGTGTCCGATGGTCGCCATATTTCCGCGGTCGTGATATTCAAACGCGATGCGTTTTTCACCGCGCAGTTCGCGCATTATGTTTTCGCCCGTCGCCTTTCCTTCCTGCATTGCCGCCGCGCCCAAACCCGGAACTAATTTGCCGTCCGCGCCGACGAGCGCCGCCATATCGCCGATAACGAAAATTTCCGGGTGTCCGGCGACGCTTAAATCGAGATTGACCGGCACACGCCCGGCGCGGTCGGTTTCAACGCCGAGTTGTCTGCCGAGCGGCGAGGCGGCGACTCCGGTCGCCCAGAGCGTAACGTTTGCCGGAAGCCATTCGTCCCCGACTTTGATTCGTCCCGGCTCGACTGCCGTGACCAGACTGTTCGTGCAGACATCAACGCCCAACTCCTTTAACTGCTTTTCGGCGCTGCGCGAAGATTCTTCCGAATAAGTTCCCAAAACGCGCGGCGAGCCTTCGTAAAGGGACTAGCGGGAGGGAACGTGCGATAAACCCTCATAAGAAACTTTTCACACATGTAATTGTTGAAATAGAAAGAGATTGGTTTTGCCTTTGAATTCCGATTCGTTCTGATGTTCTTTCTCAATTAGTCTGAAGCTAAAAGTTTTTCGGAAAGTTTCCGAAAATAGACAGAAACGGAAATAATCAGCCGCAAATGAACTCGAAATAGAATGTTTGACGAGGAATATACCATATATTTGCCATATCCAAAATCGAAAACGGAAATAAGTAATCAAAAAAATAAACCCGCCTGTGTGGGTTTATCGCACGTTCCCTCCCGTCTGTCCCAACAGAATGGTAACGAGCGTCGCAGCCACGGTAAGGCAGAAGTAAATCTCTCACGAGTTAAATTAATCGAATCATTTACTGTTGATGGGAGCAATTAAACCGGCTTCATCGGAGGTCGGTATATTGACGGCGCGGCTGACCGTGTGCGAATCGCCAAGCACAAATTAATTGACGGAATGATTGACGCGGTAATGTTTGTCGAACCCGACATCGACCAGTCCGTTATAGCCGCGCCAGCCGTCCGAGTGAACAACTCAATCAAGTGAAACACGCCCGCGGATAATAGCTTGCAGCGTTTTTCTTTGGACATCCGGGATAATCTCGGTAAAAACAAAACCATTTCTTTTGTAAATGCCGAAGACAATCTGTTTGCCGCTTGCGCCGCGTCCGCGCTTTCCGTGAACCCGGCGAGCGCCGAAATAACTTTCGTCCACTTCAACTTCCGAGTTGGAGAATGGCGAAGTTGCTTGGCAGGCAGCAAAGAGTCGAACACGAATTTTCAAAAAGACGGAGTTGGTTGTGCGTCGTGAAATACCGCTCAACAGAGCGGTTTGCGAAGCACTCAAATCCATCGCAAAGTAACGAAGGAGAAGCCTGAATTTCTTCTCCGCAATATGGGAACGCCGATAGTAACGGTTTAACGAGAGACATATCAGAAGTTTAGCACTACCTTTTTGTCTCTAAACTTCCCTAGACCCTTTTTTAATTATTTAGAATTGGAAGCATAATCTTGCCAAAAGTTCTGGATGATAAATCAATTTTGAATGTCATTTACTTAACGATTGGCAAATTCGCTTCGCTTATTTTAACGAATTTTATTTTCCTCAAAACTCAACAAATAATAAGCATTTTTATTACTTTGATTGATTTAAGGATTCATTTACCTGAAGAGTCATGCATGATGAAACTCTCGTAGATAGAATTATCACTATTAAAAAAACGCTCGTCCCTGAGATTACTTATTGCAACAATTTTCCGGCTTCTATCCGAGCATTTAAATTTGAAATTTCCTCTTTTGATGCCAAGGCAGGACTAATTAATTTTTTCAGAAACATGAAATTGTTGAAACTTTTTCCTCAGAAGTGATACTAACCAAAGTACCAGATCATGCAGCAATTAAATAGATATGGAAATCTCGATGACTTATCACGCAAGTGAAGAAATCAAAAAATCAACGGAAAGCAGTATTGCCAAGGCACAGAGCGGTGATAAGGAAGCGTTTGGATTGATTTTTGAACAGCATCATCGGTTTATTTACAAATTTATTTACGCCATGCTCGGCGAACACGGTCTGGCTGAAGAATTGACGCAGGAAACTTTTTTAGGAGCTTACAGAACTATCGGTTCGCTTAGAAATGATTCAACTTTGAAAACCTGGCTCTGTGCAATTGCCAAAAATGTTATTCACACATCGTTTCGTCTGAAACGCAAAGAAGGTCGGCAAAGTGACGACGAGATTGAAAATCTTCAACTTTCTGACGAAAAGAATCCTTTACCTGACAGAGAGTTTTTGAACAAGGAGTTAAACGAAGCGATTTTATCAGCGTTAGGAAAATTGAGCGAGGATAAACAGGTAACTTTCTTTCTCAGGGAAATGCAGAATTTGAGTTATAAGGAAATATCGGATATTACGGGCAAGGCGATTCCGAAGCTGAAAACCGATTTATTTCGGGCGAAAATCGAAATGCGAACGCTGCTTCGCCCGTATCTTGGGGGTAACGATGAGCTGTGAAAAATACATAAATCTGATTGGTGATTTGGTTGAAAACAAACTCGACGAGCGAACTGCCGAAAGAGTTATTTCGCATCTTGTTGTCTGCCAAAATTGTGAAACCGAATTTGAAACTTTGTTCAGCGGGAAAGAAATATATGCCGATTTTCTCTTTGAAATTAAACCGCCGGATAATTTGTCGGCTAAGTTCGTGGCGAAACTCGAAATTGAAGTGCGAAAACCGGTGGCAGCGGCTGAACCGTCTTTCGGGTTTTATAAACGAGTGTCGAATTCATTGGCGTTTCTCCGTCTGAACACGGCTTTGACAACCGTTTCGATATTAATTTTAGCTGCGCTCGGATTCGTCCTTTTCAACTTTGTCAGTGATTCAAAGATTGCCGAAAATGCTCACTCGTCGCTAGCGATGACGGAAAATCCGCAAATGATTTCCCGTCAAATAAAAGAAGCTGAAACAAAAGAAATTGCACCTGTTATTTCTCCAAGCGAGCCGAAAAGAGCGGAAATTGCCAAGCGAAAAAAAGGAGCCGAAAAAGAATTTCCGGGATTGATTTCGGTTAATCAACCGATACCTGAAAAAGTTAAACCGAAACGCGAAATTTCAGCGAAATTAATCGAATTAAACGAGGAAGAACAAAACCAAATCGCGCAGCTTCAGAAACTGGAAATTGACACTGCCGGACAAATAGAAAAAGTCGAGCTTTTATTTCGCTCATTTAGAAATGCGCGTTCGATTGAAGGAACCGGGCAGTATGATGTGGCTTACGAAAAACAGCAAGCTCGCAAACTGTTGCGAAATAACGTCGAACTCAAACAGAGAGTCGAAAATTACGGAGTTTTATCAACCGAAGAAATATTAAATAAGGTTGAACCGTATTTGCTCGACATCGCTAATTTGGACAGTAATCCGCCGGCGGAACAAGTTTTGAAAATTAAAGATCGTTTCAGAAATCAAAATATTATCACCGATTTGCAGGGATTTTAAGGAGTTATCATTCGCTGAAATTATGAGCGGGATGATTAGTATATAAGGAATTCATTCAAAAAGAGGAAGTTATAAATATGAAAACAGTTATCTATTTTCTAATTTTAATCCTGATGTTTTTAGTTCAATCGGGATTTTCGCAAAAGCTGACTATTATCGAGCAGGATTATGAGCAGGCTAAACTTGAGAGTCAAAAACAAAATAAAATGCTCTTGATTGATTTTTATACGACCTGGTGCGCTCCCTGCAAGCAGATTGACAAGCTGATTTTCAGTGACCCGGCGATCAGCAGCGAAATGTCCAAATCTTTTGTTTTATTAAGATACGATGCCGAAAAAGACGAAGCGCACCGACTTACCTTAAAACATCATATCGGTTCTTACCCGGCGACCGTTGTTTTAAATCCGGATCAATTTATTGTGCATAAACTATACGGCTTGGGCGGACCCGGGAAGGATTTGGTCAAGAATTATCAAGCATTCTTAAACGAAGCAATAATCAATAATTCAAAAAACGAATATGTAAAGGGTGTCTCAAATACCACAAAAGATTTGGTTTATCCGAAATTTTACGAAGACTACGTTTTCAGAAAGAATACGACATTGGACGAAAAGGCTTTGAAAGATTACTGGGACACCAACAAAGACTATTTATCGGAAGTATCATTCGCCATTTTTGTCTACTTTAACGGAACGGACGCGGTTGATTCATTTTTTCTCGAAAATCTTCAAAAATATGAAGCTCTTTATGGAAAAACCGACGTGGATTATATCAAAAGCAAAATGTCGTTTATGAAGTTTGTGAAGGCGGTTGAAGCAAAAGACAGAAAATTGCTTGCTTCAGCCATCGAGTTTAAGAGGAAACTTTTTGGCAAGAATACGGCGGACAAAAATATTGATGTTTGGGAACAACGTATGCTCATCAAGGAAAACAAATGGAATGAAGCCGTCGAATTATTTATCGCTCGGAAAAAGCGTGAAAATCTTGATGATGATTCTACCGATGAGTTTTGCTCGACTATCTATCGAAAGTCCGACGATAAAAAGCCATTAGAAAAATGTGTTTCTTTAATGAAAGATGTCACCGATAAAAAGCCGGAATTTGAATATCTCAATACTTATGCCCATTTGCTTAACAATACAGGCGATTTAAATCTGTCCAAAACAGTATTGGAAAAAGCAATCAAAATCGGCAAATTAAATAAAGAAGACACCAAAGATAGTGAAAAACTGCTGAAACTTGTTCAGGATAAAATTAATCAAAAGCCTTCCGGCAAATAAGTTCAGTATCGTTAAATTCTGCCGATAAAACAATCACAAGACTTAAATCATTTATTGGCAAAGGATATATATGAAAGACAAAATTGGTTTACACAAACGGATTTATACAAAACTTCCGGCATTAATATTTATATTTACACTTTATACGACAATAATGCCGGAAGTATCTTTCGGAAAAAACTCTCGTGTCTCTACTATCGGCATCTCCAGTCAGGACGATTTCGATAAAAAATTCCGCGAAGGCAGAGATTTAATCGATGAGGAAGATTGGGTAAATGCGGCGGAAAAATTCGCGGAAATTACAGACAAATATCCGAAAAATAAATCCACTGATGCCGCGCTTTACTGGCTCGCGTTTTGTTACAAAAAACAAAAAAACCTGAAGGAAGCCGGAGCTGTTGCTGAACGTTTAATCAAAAACTTTCCAAACTCTTCATGGGTTGAGGATGCCAAAGTGCTGCTTTTAGAAGTTACCAATCAAAGTCGCAGCACGTCCGGTAATAATCCATTAAAAGAATCAGGAAAATCGCTTGACGCAATGGCTAAATCGCTTGAAGACTATGGTCAATCGCTCGACGGATATACGAAGACGATGACCGCTGAATTACCTCTCGACGAAGCTTCTCTAGAGCGTGAAGATGAAATTAAGCTCGCCACATTTCAAAACTTGATGACTGTTGATATTAAAAAAGCCATTGAAATAGCAGGCGAGCTTTTGCGAACTGATTCAAAAACGAGCGAAACTCTAAAACGTCAAATTGTTCGCGCCTTTCGCCATTCGCGTTTTGTCAAAATTCAAACTGCGGAAACCGGTTTCGAGTATATAAGAGCCACGACGGTTATCGGCAAAGAATTCGTTCCGCTTTTGAGAGAAACTTTGAAAAAAAGTTTGCAAAACGAATCGAACGTCAAAGTTCGCATCGAGATTATCTACACGCTTGCTGATATTGACGACGCGCAATCAGTCGAATATCTCGTTCAACTGTATTCTTCGACAACCGATAAGGAAATAAAAAAGACGATAATCTATTCTTTCGGCAGTTCGATGCTCTCTCTTTCCGGCACGTTTAAAGGCATCAAGATTAACGCCGTGCCTTCAAACGCCGCCGACAGCAAAAATCTTCATATCGAAAAGTTGCTGGAAATCGTCCGCGCCGAAAAAGATTCCGATTTGCGGCGGGCGGCATTCTCCACTTTGCAAAGATTCGTTAATTGGTCAACAAAAGATGACACCATCAAAATGTTTTCCCGGATTTATGATGCGGAAACCGATGAACGCTTCAAAATTTCGATTATTAATTATTTCGGCAATTTGAAAAATAATCAGGCAACAGCAAAACTTATGGATATTGCCAAAAATGACAAAAACGATGACCTTAGATTTCTGGCAATCTACGCGCTCCAAAAAAACAAAACCCCCGAAGTCGTCAAGTTTTTGGAATCGTTAATCAAGTGAAATTACGGACAATTAACCAGATATTCGAGCTGTTCTTTGTCTAATCAATCGAACACCTTTTGGAGAATCCGGTTCTAAACCCGGATCAAGCAGGCAGGCAAATCAACAGCAATTTCAAGACTTTCAAAATAAAAATTATGAATATGTTTAAAATTAAATTAATGAAAATCTGCCTTTTTATTTTAATGTCGGCTTCGCTGGCTTTCGGGCAAAACGGTCATTCGGAAAAAATCGACGAGCTTCTTTCGATGCTCCATAACCAGCAGCAATTTAACGGCAGCATAATCATTGCCGAAAAAGGAAAGATAACTTTCAAAAAAAGCTACGGAGCGGCGAATCAGGAAACGAATCGGACAGTTGATGAAAACACGGTTTTTGAACTCGCTTCTGTTTCAAAACAGTTCACGGCGATGGGCATCGTTATTTTGAAAGAGCGCGGGAAATTGTCCTACGACGACAAGCTAACCAAATTCTTTCCCGAACTGGAAGAATATAAAAATGTTTCCATCCGCAATCTGCTCAATCACACGAGCGGGATACCGGATTATATAAACCCGACATCTCTTTCTTCGTTTGACCCGACCAAAATCAATAAAAATCAGGATGTCATAAATTACCTGATAAAAAACAAAATCAAACTTGATTTCGAGCCGAATACTAAATTCGCATATAGCAACACGGGTTATGTTCTGCTCGCTTCGATCATCGAAAAGGTTTCGGGTAAAAGCTTTGGCGATTTTCTGCACAAATCTATTTTCAAACCGCTGAAAATGAACAATACATTTGTTTATATGCGGCGGCTTGCGCCCCGGAAAATAGACAATTATGCATTCGGTTATGCCTTTTCATATGAAAAGAATAAATATACTCTGCCTGACGAGATGGCAAAATTCGTCGTTTTTCTGGATGGAATTGTCGGCGACGGCAATATCAGTTCGACGGCAATGGATATGTTGAAATGGGACCGGGCTTTGCGTGCCGAAAAACTGATTTCCAAAGAAAGTCTGAAAGAAATTTATACACCGGCGGTTTTATCCGATAAAACTCCAACCAAATACGGCTTCGGCTGGTTTATTGAAAACAATAAGGATTACGGTGATTTTGTTTGGCACAGCGGCAGTTTTCCGGGTTACAAAACATATATCGGGCGACATTTAACCAACGATAAAACCATCATTATTCTGCAAAATTATAACGACGTTGTCTTGCCGTCGTCTAACATCGCCGAGATAGTATACGACAAACCGATGACCAAAATTTACCGCAAACAAATCAATATCGATGCGGAAATTCTGGCAAAATATATCGGCGAGTATAAGGATAAAGCAGACGAGAAAAACACGATTACACTGACCAAAGGCGACAATTGCATCATTTACAACAGTTCGACCAAACACAAAGATTGGGATTTAAAACTCTTTCCCGAATCTAACAATTACTTTTTTGCCAAAGTTACTAATATTCAAATCGAATTTGCAACGACGGAAAGTGGCGAAATCACCCTTAAACTTTACCAAAGCGGAAAACTTATCGGCGAAGGAGTTAAAATCAAGCAGCCGGTAAAATAATTATATTTGCGGTGCCTTCGTATTCGGCAATCTCGGCGAACGAATGTTGACGACTTTGCTTCACGAGATGAAGCACCGCGATGTCAAAAAGAGATTGAAAGTGAAAAGTCGAAAATTCTTTTTCACCTTTTCTATTTTGTTTCAGGAAGATGATTATTCTTCACCAGTGGACGTTGGCAATAGAGTACTTCTAAATCTGAATTCCTACAGAAACGGTCGTTTACTTTACTCGAATTCAGCCGTCTTTGAATTCTCGCCAGCACTTGATGCCCTCACTGGTTGCTATCAAACGGCGCGTTTCATTCATCTGCACAAATTGTCTTTCATACAAATCGGCATCTGCTCCCAATCGCCGGTCAATAATCCAACCTGCCATTCCGACACGCGAACTGCCAACTGAAACCGCCAGTGCGTCAGGACTGAAGCGCGTCGGCAGTTCCGAAACGATTCCTAGTAATGCTAAGGATAAATCGGACAGGTCTTTTTCCGGAACAGTCTCGCGTGATTGGATCGCCTGAGTTTGAACGGCGTTCGCTTCAGGAAAATCAGCGAGCGGAAGTTCGACTTGCCTTGAATCAACGGGTTTCTTCTGATAGCAGCCCGTGAGTCTCCGATTAGTTTGATTTTCGTAAAGCAGCAGAGCGGTGTAAGCATCCACCGCCGCGTAATAAAGTTGCCCGGCTGAGAGCGGGCGACGGCTCCAATCGCTCTTTTGGACTGATTTATCGAGATGCAAATCAAGATGCGCGTTCGACTGCGCGGCAAGGGAATATTTCCGTTCACCGTTAAAACGGGCGGCACGCATCGTGTCAAATACGGGAGCGGCGTTAATCGCGTAATGCTTGGCGAGACGCGGCACATCGAAAGCGGCGTTATGAACGACTTTAGTAATTGCTTCGGCTTCCAGAGCAGTTTTCAATAAATCGAAGTCCAGCGCGGCAAAAGCGTCAATGACCGCTACCTTCACCTGCGGTCCGTGGCGGTAGCCGAGTTGAATAAGGGAGATTTTCTCTCTTTGGCGATTCCACCATTCGGTCGTTTCAATATCGAGGGCGAACGCCGGTTTATTCGCCAGGGTTTCCGCCAGTCTGCCGAGAGTCCGGTTATCTTTGATTTAGTTCGAGATTAAAGTCGGCTTTTCATTGAATGCTGTGGTTTGAAATCTGGAAAACACTCGTGAGCGAAAATATCGAGAATCTAACCCACCCAGGCTCCCATTGAAATTATTCGGAATCGTAGTTCAAAGAATGAACTGCGTTGTTTTCCAGGTTATCCAATCCTTTGTTGTAGATCATCAAGGTTTCTACCGATTTATGTTTGCTCATATTGAGGATAGAAGTGACCGGCACGTTCTGCTGAAAGGCTTTGGTAATCGCCGTCCTTCTTAAATCATGCGGGGCTAATTTTCCGATACCGGCTTGTTTGCCGCGTGTTTTGATAATGTGCCAGATGTGCCGGGATGTTAAATGGATGTTGGCGGTCGAATCTTCACGAGTGATTTTATCCGCCGTCGGCATAAAGACGAATTTGCCGTCTCGATCTTTGACCTTAATCATCGAGCGATGCTCACGGTCAAGAAAGTGGTAATGATCAACCGCCCTCTTAATTTCCAACGGAAGCGGGACGTTTTTGACTTCGCCGCCTTTGATTTTGACTTTCACATACAAGAGTTCTGCTGATAGTAGAAATCGTTTTCGTTAAGCGAGACGGCGTAACGATTGGCAGATACTTCTACGACGGAGAAGGCAAATGGGTCAAGAAAGTCACCGATTTAGAGACGACCGTCTTTGTTTATTCGGGCGGCAAAGTCGTCGCCGAAAAGAATAAAAATTATTTGTTCTTACACGTCCAAAAACTACACTTATGTAGACAATCCGAGCTGACCTCTCTTAAAGTGTCTTTTATTGACTTTTTAAGGAGGATTTTACTATGTCGCAATTGGATTGTTTTGCTTTAAGTCAAAAGATAAGTTCGCTCTCGGATGCCGCTCATTACCAAGTTGAACGCTACCTGTGTTATCTGCAATCGCGCAATTACGCCGATGGAACCTTGCTCGTCGGCGTTTCCTGTCTGCGCCGTTTTCTGAATCATCACCCCAAACCACGCCGCCGTCAGTTATCCGCTGACTTATACTTAACGACTGCCGCCGATGTCGAGCAGTTTGTCAGCATCGCCAGTCGGAGCGAGTTGGCACCGGCGACTATTAACAATACGTTGAGCAACCTGGCGATGATGTTCGATTTCTTTGTCGAAGAGGAAAAGGTGCGGCAATCGCCCGTCAGACGCAGACACCGCGTTTTCGCTCCGCAGCATTTGCCCAAGCCGATGGCGGAAGCGGATGTCAAACGATTTTTTCGCGTGATTGATAAAGTCGGCGACCGCTTGATGTTTCTGCTGATGCTGCGCTGCGGGCTGCGCGTTTCCGAAGTCGCTCATCTGCAATGGACGGAGATAGATTTTGCCTCAGGCACGGTGCGCGTTAACAACAGTAAAGGACAAGTTGACCGTATTCTTTATCTGTCGCCGGATGCCGCTTCAACATTGAGCTTATGGCAGAAAGCGGATTCCGATAAAAGATGGTTATTTCCAAGTGAAGCGGTGAAGAATCAGCCGCTGAATATCCGAACCATTTATCGGCGGATGATGCGCTACTTGGAAAAAGCCGGTGTCGGTCAACATTATTCGCCGCACAATCTGCGGCATACTTTCGCCACGCAGCTTTTGAATGCCGGCATTCAACTGGAAGTTCTTAAAGAGTTGATGGGACACCGGTCGCTGGCAATGACGCTTTGTTATACGCAGCTTTACGAAACGACCAAACGCCGCCAATACGACCAGGCGATGGAGAGCATTCAAACCCGGCAAGCCGATTTGCTCGCCGGATAAACAGAGCTTTAACATTGAATGAAGGAGGAATAAAACAATGCTGCCCAATGAAATAGAGTCGTTTACCGATTACCTGAAGACGCGCCATTATTCGCCGCACACCGTCGCCAACTACGAACTCGACCTGCGTTTGTTTTTCGCCTTGATCGAAAAGCCGCCGTCGCAGGTAACTTGGCGCGATGTTGATTGCTTTTTGCAACAGCAGCACCGGCAGGGTTTAGCTCCGACGACCGTCAACCGCCGTATTCACGCTCTAAAGAGCTTCTATGAGTTTCTATTTGTTACTGGCGGCAACGACGAGTATCCGATGCCGATTAAGCCGAGCCATTACGTGCGGCAGGGACGACCGCTGCCGAAGAAACTGACGACCGCTGAAGTTAAAAGGCTGTTCGCCCCAATCACCAATGAAGTTGATAAAACGCTCTTTTTGCTGATGCTGCGCTGCGGCTTGCGCGTGGCGGAGGTCGCTGCTTTGAAACTATCGGATATTGACTGGACGGAGCGGGCATTGATCATCCGACAAGGCAAGGGACGCAAAGATCGCCGCGTTTACTTATCGAACGATATTCTGTCGAGTTTGGAACAACTATTCAGCCAGCGTCCGCGAACAATTCCCGAAGATGTCGTTTTCTGGAATCAGAAACGCCTTTCGCAGCCGTTATCAATTAAGGCGATCCAGAAGAAAATGGAGCGATACGCAAAGTCGGCGGGCATCAAAGCCAGTTGTCATTCGCTGCGTCATACGTTCGCCTCGAACCTGCTCGAAGAAGGAGCCGAAGTGATTTACATCAAGGAATTTCTCGGACACAACAGCATCACGTCGAGCGAAAGATACGCCAAATTGTCGAATCAGCGGGTCAAGCAAATGTATCTGCAAACCATCGGTAAAGTAATCAATAAAACGAGAGTCTGAAAACGGATTGTCGCCAATAACAGGCGATTTGGAAATAAACGGAAGAGATATTATAAAAGAGAATGAAAAAGCCAGTTAGTAAAAGCACTTCACGGAGATTGTCGGCAATTCGTTATTGTCTACATAACTAACCTTTTCACTCGAGGTATAAATTCTTCAATAACATCAATAGTATCAAGATATTTCTAAGCTTTTCTAGGTTTTTGGACACATCAACAATTAGGATTATTAGGATCCCTTGCCTGCAGTCTGCTTAACGAATAAGCAAACAATAAGAATAAAAACGCAGAATGTTGTGCATAACTTTAGGTGAGTAGGTATCCTCAGCCTGATAAACTTCGCCCATTCCGCCTATGCCGACTGACGAGATGATCTTGTATTGATAACTGTGCCGTTTTCTACTCTCATCCGTTTCTCAAATTCATTGCGGCAGATTCATCCGTTTCAACAAATCCTTGAATCGCGGGTCGTAGCGCAAAGAATCGTAGCCCGGCTCGACTTTGAGAGATGTCAATTGAAAGTCGCGCTCGGTGTAGGCTTTTTCGAGCGAAGCAAATGCTTTTTCCTTATCACCGAGCGCGGCGTAAAGAATTGCCAGTTCGGTGGGCGAAACATATTTTTCAGTCGTTTTTAATTTATCGAGAATAGCCATCGCTTCATTGCGCTTGCCGGTCAGCGCATAGAACCGACCCAGATAAATCAACGCGCTCGTCGTTTCTTCTAATTTAATTGACGTTTGATATGAGAGAATTGCTTCCGCATACTGCCCTTTTTGAACGTAAGCGTTGGCAAGCTCTAAGTAGGCAAAAGGATTCTCCGCCGCCAACTGAGCGTGAATTTGCTTTTTCGCAATGGCTTCGTCATACCGCCGGGCGTGATAGAAAATGAGTCCTTCATTGCCAACTAATCCGGTTCTCAAAGGGTCGAGTTCCTGCGCCCGTTTGACTTCCCGTAAGGCTTCATCGAATCTGCCTGACCGCGACAGGTATTCCGCATAAAGGGTATGCGCTCCCGCGAGATTCGGATTCAGTTCGATGGCTCGCTTAAATCCTTGTTCCGCGCCCGCCCAATCAAATTCAAAATCTCTGACTCTGGCTAGCGCGTAATGCGCTTCGGCAAGCGTTTCGTCCAAAGACAAAGCCTTCTCCGCCGCCGCCCGCGCCGGCGGCATTCCTTCTTTCGGATTAAGCGCGGCGATTTCGACCAGAATGGTGAAATTAATTGCCAGTTCGGTATATGCCCGCACGAAACTCGGATCGAGCGCGATTGCCTGCTTTTGATATTCGATTGCCTTTCGGATATTTTCCGCTCCGTTCTTCCGGCGGAAAAAAACGCCGTTCATATAAGACTGGTAAGCCTGCGGATTGTCGGTGATTTGCTTCGCCATCTGCCGTTCCTGCGCTCCCGACAATTTTAACTGCAATTTTTCCGAAACGGCTTGCGCGATTTCTTCCGGCATGCTTAACGCGGCGGAAACTTTGCGGTTGTAAATGTCGCCCCAGATGCGCGTGTTATCGGCGGTGTTGATTAATTCGACGCTGATTTGCAAATCGTCGCCGCGCCGCACTACGCGCCCCGTCAGTATCGCTCCGACACCGAGTTTCCGTGCCGCATCTTGAATATCAATGTTTTCGCCGCGAAATTTAAAACTCGAAGTGCGGGCGATAACCTTCAACTGCGGCAATCGGGAAAGAGTGTTGATTAAGTTTTCGCTCAAGCCGTCCGCTAGATATTCACTGTCGCGGTCGTCGCCGACATTAACGAACGGCATCACGGCGATTGATTCGATTTGATTGGCGTTGCTTCTGGCGAAAAATCCGAAATAGGCGACGGCTGAAATTACTCCGAGCAAAATTATTCCGACGATTGCCGTGGCAAATTTATGACTTTTTGCTTGAATTACAGCGTATTCAAGGCTTGATGAAGTCGTTACATTTTGCGTCTTCCTGGCATCTTCGGCTTTTGTTTCTTCGATTGATTTTTCGGTGTAGATTTGCGTTTCGTTTTCTCGAACTTGATTGGCTGTTATTTCCCGATTCGGAACAATCGAGCGTTCAAGTTCGCCTTGAATGTCTAAGTTTCGTCTGAGGTTTTTCAAATCAATCAACAAATCTCTCGCCGTCTGATACCGCATTTCAACCTCTTTCGTCAGCGTTTTGCGGACGATTCGCTGCAATTCGTCCGGCGCGTTTTCCAAAAGGAGCGGCTCTTTTTCCAAAATCGAAACGATGGTGTGATTGATGGTTTCGCCCGTGAACGGCACTTTACCGGAGAGCATTTCATAAAGCACCACGCCCAAACTCCAGATGTCGGTTCTCGCGTCAATGTCTTTGCCGCGAGCCTGTTCGGGCGACATATACGAAACCGTTCCCATCACCACGCCCGGATTCGTGTTGACCAAAGCCTTCGTTTCGCCTTCCGGCGAAATCTCGTCCGGCTTCGCTTTTTCGACGAGTTTCGCCAGCCCGAAATCCAGAACTTTCGCGTAGCCGTCGGCACGAATCATAATATTTTCGGGCTTAATATCGCGGTGAACGATTCCGGCTTGATGCGCGGCGGAAAGTGCTTCAGCAACCTGGACACCGATTTTCAGGATTTGATTGAGCGAGTTTGTTTCCTTCGGCGAAAGCTGTTCGCGCAGAGTTTCGCCCTCGATAAACTCGGTGACAATAAAGTTCGCCTCATCCTTTTCGCCGATTTCATAAACCGTCAAAATATTCGGATGATTCAAAGCCGAAACCGCTTTCGCTTCCCGGACGAACCGTTTCAGTTTATCGGCATCACGACTGAATTCTTCATTCAGAAACTTAATCGCAACTTTGCGGTCAAGGCGCGTATCCTGAGCCAAAAACACTTCGCCCATTCCGCCTTTTCCGATGGGCGAGATGATTTTGTATTGATTGATAACTGTTCCGTTTTCCATCTTTATTTTTTATTATTAATCAATCGTCAGTATCGAAAATTGTTAAGAGTTTACAAATCGCCAAAAGCTGCCGGATTCGCGGAGACAAATTGAAAAGTTTGAACTGACCGTTTTCTCGACTAACGGCGGTGAAACCGGAAACCAATTCGCCGATCCCGCTGGAATCAACGTAGCCGACAGCCTTCATATCCAAAAATATTTTCGTGTTTCCCTCATCGAGCAGGTGTCGAATCGAATGGCGAAGAATGTTTATGGCTTCGCCGAAAACAAGATCGCCGCTCAAAACCAGATAAGTCACATCATCCGTTTGCCGCCCGGAAATATTAAAATTTTTCATTTTACCCTCATCATAGTTCTATTGATTTTAGTTAAAGTTTTATCTCCGCTGTTCATCGTCTTCCAAAGTTCACTCCGGCAGATTCATCCGTTTCAGCAAATCATTGCAGCTTGAGTCGGCAAGCCGATCAATGTGCTATCGAATAGCTATCGGATTAACAATCGCCTGAACGCTTCCGGTGACGCGGGGCGCGCCGAGCGTGAAGAAACTTTCCCACGCTTTATCCCTGACCATTTCTTCCAAATTCAGATTTTCGATGATATAAATTCCGTTTTGAGCCAGCAGAATCTGGTGAACCTCAAATATGCCCGCGCCTTTCTCGAACGGCACGACTTCGAGATTCTCGTTGTCCGCTCCGGCGATTGCCGCGCCGCGCGAGGCAAGATATTTCGCGCCCTCGATGCCCAAACCCGGATTGCCGTCTTCATACCGCTTGTTGTCTTTGCCGATCAGTTTCAGCCAGCCGGTATAAAACAGCACGACATCACCCTTTTCGATTGCTTTGATTCCTTGCCGTTTCATCGCGCCTTCGATTTCCGCGCGATTGAATGCCGTGCCTTCCTTAACGATGTCGGTGTTGAAATAGCCCGCCATATCGAGCAAAACGGCGCGGGTAGCAACCGCCGGAATATTCTCGACACCCAATTTTTTCAAACCGTTCGCCGCGACGAAATCGGTTGCTTTGTTGCAGTTAAAATAGAGATTGTCAATACCGACGTGACCGAGACCGTCAATGCCCGTGCCGACTCCGACCCAGCCCATTATGATGTCGTCGTTATAGGTCGTTTTGTTCGGACCAAGCGATGTTCCGGCAACTTGATCGGGCTGCAAAATCGTCACGGAAAAAGTGCGCGGCGGAAATGCCGGAACGTCCTTATTGGTCTCGATGGCGAGACGATAAGTTTTGCCCGTGGTAATGAGCTTGCTTGCCGCCAGAGTCTTTTCCGCCGTGACATAATTCAGATTGCCGACCTGATCGGCTACTCCGAATTTTGAAGCCGTCGCGCAAGGCTTTTGCTGTGCGAAGGTAACATTCGAAAAAGCGGCGATCATTAAAATCAATATTATCTTTTTCATAGTTTTTGCTCCTGCTTGTTAAATTATTCGGCGGCAATCTGTCTTTCGCGTTTCTTTAGTTTTTTAGTAATCAAAAACACCGGATAACTTGCGATTATTAAACCGATGGCGTAAAGACTGTTTCGCGTATCGCTGATGATTTGCCCGACGAGGAAAACTATCGAGCCGATTAAAACTATCAGCGTCGTCCACGGATAGCCCCACGCTTTGAACGGGCGCGGCAGTTCGGGTTCTTTCTTTCGTAAAATGAAAACGGCGAGAAAGCCGGATGTATAATTCAAAACGAAAAGAAATGCGGTGATCGAAAGCAATATCTCGAAGGTGCCGCTGGCAGCCAGAATGATTCCGACGACGACCGTCAGGAGCAACGCCCAAACGGGTGTGCCGCCTTTATTCACCGTTGCGGCTTTCGACCAGAAAAGATTGTCGCGGCTCATCGAAAACAAAATGCGCGGGCAATACATCAGATTGATGTTGATGATGCTCGACAAACTCACCAGCGCGAGCAAGGAAATAATCTGACTGCCCTGCGCTCCGAAAACGACTTCCGCCGCATCGCCTGCCGGCAAGTCTGAAGCGGTAAATTGCGCCATCGGCAAAATGTAGAGAAAAGCGAGATTGACGAGCAGATAAATCGCCATCACCGAAACGACTCCGAAAAGCATCGCCCGCGGCAGATTTCGCGCCGGATCGCGGTCTTCTTCCGCGAAATATATCGCGCCATACCAGCCGTCATAAGTATAAATAACGGCTTGCAGCGCGAGCATTACGGTGACAAACGTGGCGGTAATTCCAACCGGCGCGGTTAAAGTCGCCTGTTCCGCATTGGCAGGCGGCTGTCCGCCGTAGATAAAGCAGGCGGCAATCAGAATCAGAAAAGCAATGGCTTTGGCAAAGCTGGTCACTTCCTGAATACGGCTTCCGACGCGCAGACCTAGCCAGTTCAAAAGTCCGAAAACAAAAAGTGTGCTAAAGGCGATGGCTTTGATACTGCCGGACAGCGTGGGGAAAAGTTTGGGCAGATATTCGCCGATGGTAATCGCTACGAAAGCAATCGTGGCGCACGCCGAAAGCCAGTCGCTCCAGCCGACGACAAAGCCGCCGTAATCGCCAAAGGCTCGCCGCGCGTAAACATACCAACCGCCCGCCGTCGGCAGACTGGTGCTGAGTTCGGCGACGGAAATCGTTCCGAGAATCGCATACAAACCGCCGAGAACCCAGATGGCGAGAATCAGCCAAAAACTTCCAAGCTGTGCCGCGACGCTTCCCGGCGTGCGAAGAATACCAAGCCCGATCATTCCGCCAATCGTGACGGCGATTCCAAAAGTCACACCCAGAATTTTCAGTAATTTCCCGCGCTGTGCGGCGGGCGTTTCGATGATATTTTCGACTGCTTCCATCTTTTATTCTCCTATTTCAAACATCGCTTCAATTTCGACCGAGATATTGAGCGGCAAAGAATTCATTCCGACCGCGCTGCGAACGCCGATGCCGTTTTCCTCGCCCCAGATTTTGGCGAAAAGCTCGCTGCATCCGTTGATTACTCGCGGATGCTCCGTAAAGTCATCCACGCAGTTGACCATTCCCAAAACTTTGACGACTCGTTTTATTTTATTCAGGCTGCCGACTGCCGATTTTAGAGTTGATAAAATCGCAAGCGCGGTTTGTTCGGCGGCTTTGATTGCGGTTTCAATGTCAACGTCCGCACCGATTTTGCCCCGCATCATACCGCCGTCCGGCAGATAAGGTCCGTGACCGGAAACGTAGATAAAATTTCCGACGATGACGAAAGTTTTATAAACGCCGTGCGAAATTGGAGTCGGCGGCAGTTCGAGCTGTAATTTATCGAAATTTTCTTCAGGTGTATTCATAGAATTTTATCTTGATTTATGCGCTTCCATATCAATTTCGATCAGTTGTCCGGGCAGTGCCAAGCCTTTGACTTCGAGCCACGTTCCGGTCGGAAATCCGTTTTTGTAAATCGAATTGCGATAGCCGGAAACTTTGATAAACTCAGCCATATCGGTTGTGAAAACATTTTCCACCGTTACATCGTCGAAGGTGTAACCGTAATGTTTCAGGATTTTTTCGAGATCGCTGTAACAGTTTTTCATCTGCTGTTCGAGGCTGCCCGGAGCGACGAGCGTTCCTTTGTCGTCCATACTGACCGCGCCGGAAATTTTCAGATCGTCGCCGATTCGCATCGCGTGAATATAGCCGTATTCTTTTTCAACTGCGGGACGCAGAGAGAAAGTTTCGGGCTTCTCATTTGGCATCGCACCGCTTTGCCCGGGCATCGGTGTTTCCATATATGAAAGGCTCAGCCATTTTCCGCCGCGCCTGACATAAACGGATGACACACGAATATTGGCTGCCTGCTTTTTCCCGTAGCAAGTTGCGTCCTGCGCTGCGGTGTAATTCAAGAGAGCCGAATTTTTATCAAGCAGCCGAAAGGTGAAATTGTCCAGCGAAAAACTTTTCAGTTCGCAGGTCGGAATGGACTTAACAATCTGTGTTTTATCAACAACGCCGTCCGCGTAAACATAAAATGCGTCATCCGCCAGATAGTTTTGGACAAATGAAGTGTTTTTATTTGTCCACTCCTGCCAAGCCTGTTTCTCGAGCGCGATAATCTGCGCTTTGACCTTTTCGTAATTCGGCATTTTCGTTTGCCCGAAAGCAACGGATGTCGCGGCGATGGCAATCATCAAAATCATCATTATTTTTTTCATTGTTTTATCTCCTGTTGTTTGTTTGCAACAGCAGGCGAAGAAACTTTTGCACGTTTGTTCGCCTGCCGTCTCGGTTAAAATCTATTCCATTGGAAAATAGAAAATTTATTGCGCCATCGGCGTTTCCATTCCTTCAGTTACGAAAAGAGTCGCCGTCTGCTGGTAAGTCGTGTAAGCGTATGACTGTTGATTATCGGTTATAAAAGTCGGGCGCACGACGAGCAGTCCGGTTCGACTGGGCGGCGCGAAATCTTTGAAAAATTCTCTGCGTCCGGTTTCGACGTTGACCCGTTCGACGCGGCACGGAATCGCCAAGCCGCGATAAACAAAAACCGAACGATTATCCGCGCTCCAGCCGATTACGGTATCGGCTTCGGTCAGCCACTCGACGGAGCGCGGCTCGCCGCCGTCAATCGGATAAAGAAAGTATTTGCCGCCCAGCCCGCGTGCCAGCACGAGTTTTCCGTCCGGCGAAAGCCGTCCGTCGCGGGTGCCTTCCGGCGTAACCGCTTGCGGCGCGCCGCCGCCAATTTCCTGAACGTAAAAGCGCGTTCCTTTTCCCGCTTCATTACCGCTAATCAGAATTCGTCTGCCGTCTCGAAACCATTGCGCCGACGCATAACTTTCCAGATTGCCGCGGTCAAATTGCCGCGGTTCGCCCGCGCCCGTCGAATAAACGACAAGCTGCGGCGGCTTTGAAGGAATCACCGCTAAAACGCTCTTGCCATCCGGTGATAAATCCTGCGGCGTGCCTTCGCCAAGTTGCACGACGGGCGAGCCGTCAATTTTACGCAGACAGGCGGCGTAATTTTTACCGGCGGACGTTTCCAAAAAGAAAAGCGTCTGTCCGTCCTGCGACAGCACTTTTGAATGCGATGTCCTGAGCCACGACAAGTCGCGGTCTTCGCGCATTTCGGGCGTGTGAACGAAAGCCGCGTAGCGATAATCAATGCGATACGCCAGCAGTCGTCCGTCGGCGGCGACATCCTGCAAAACGAGTCCGCCAGGCGATTGGTCAACGACGCGCCGTGTGCCGTCGAGCGCGACGGCGTAAATAATAAAATTGCCGCCGCTCAGACTGGCGGAAAATAAAACTTCCGCGCCGTCGGGCGACCACGCCAAGCCGCGCTCGCTCCAGTAACCGTCGGACAGAATCGTTTTCTTTCCCTGCAAATCAACCACCGCCACCGCGCCGCGGTCGTCGTCTTTTTTCGGATGATCGAAAAACGCGATTTGCCCGCCGTTCGGAGAAACGCGCAAATCGCTGAAGTTGCCGGCGGTTTCGCACAGAACATTGCCGATTGGATATTCAATCCGGTCTTTGCCTTCGACTTCACGAACGATGGCAAGCTGCGAGCCGTCCGGCGACCACGCCGCGTGTCTGACCGCTTCGAGCAGTTCGCGCGGCGCGCCGCCGACCATCGGCATTCGCGCCAATGTTCCGGTAAAGGTTCGGTGTCTGAGATATTTGGCATTCATTAAAATTGCCAATTCGCCTTTTGCCGAAACGTCGAGCAAGTGCATTCCGCGAACGCCGATTGGCTGCGGCGCGGGAAAATCCGGGTGCAGCGTAAACAGTTCGGGCGTGTTGCCGTCAATCGCCGCGCTATAGACGACGGTTTTTTCGTCGGGCGCGAAATCGGCTTGAAAAATCGCTTCGCGCCGGAAGTTCAATTGATGAAAAGCGTGCTGCTTATTCGGGTTTCCCGCCAGTTTCCACACATAGAAAAATCCGGCGGCGGCAAGCGCGGCGAACGCAAAAGCGAACAGCCAAGCGAAGCGTTCGCGCTTTGATGTTTTCACCCCTTTTGCGGTGATTGCAGACGGAAATCCCGTTCCGGTATCAGAGCCGGTATCAGAAGTCCAATTTGACGAAGTTGACAAATCTGACGACGTTGTCGGAACGGCTTCGAGCGCGAAACCTAAATCGTGCGCCGAATAAAATCTTCGCTCCGGCTTTTTCTCAAGACAGATGCGAACTATTTTTTGCAGCAACGGGTTAATCTTCTGATTTGTTTCGCTCAAGTCGGGCGGTTCATCTCTGAGAATCGCGGTGATAATCTCAGCGGGCGAATCGCCGGTAAAAGGCTTTTGTCCGGTCAGCATTTCATACAGCACCACGCCGAAACTGAAAATATCCGTCCGCGCGTCAACCTGACGACCGCGAGCCTGTTCGGGCGACATATAATTTGTCGTTCCCATTACCGCGCCCGGATTGGTTTTGACTTGCGGGCGTGTCTTGGCTTCGGAATCCGTCGTGTGAATGCCTTTGTCGGCTTCGGTTAATTTGGCAATGCCGAAATCCAGCACTTTGACGATGCCGTCGTGCCGAATCATAATGTTGTCCGGCTTGATGTCGCGGTGAACGATTCCCGCTTCGTGCGCGGCGGACAACGCCGACGCTACTTGCGCGGCGACATTCAATATCTCGACGACAGACATCCGCCCGAATACCATTCTTTCGCTTAATGTCTCGCCTTCGACAAGTTCCATCACGATAAAATGTGAATCGCCCTGCGTCCCGAATTCGTGAATCGTCAGAATGTTCGGGTGATTGAGCGCGGAAACCGCTCGCGCTTCCTGCTCAAAGCGTTTCAGACGGTCGCGTTGGTCGGTCAACTCCAAAGGCAGAAATTTAAGCGCGACTCGGCGATTGAGGCGGCTGTCCTGCGCCAGATAAACTTCGCCCATTCCGCCTTTGCCCAGAAGTTCTTTGATTTTGTAATGCCCGATTTCTTTGTTAGTCAGATTCGCCTGTTTTTCTCGTTCGGAAAGCATCTCGGCGGCTAACGATTCGGGCGGCGTGTCTATAAAGTTGCCGGAAGTTTTTTCAAAAGCGAGCAAGGACTCGACTTCACGGCGCAAATTTTCATCCGCGCCGCAATGTTCTTTGAAAAAAGATTCGCGCTTGGCGGGCGTAATTTCCAAAACCGCGTGGTAGATTTCCTCAATTTGTTTTAGTCTTTCAGCGTCCATTCAAAGAATTTGATTTTTCAACCGCAGGCGAAGAATCTTTTGCACGTTTGTTCGCCTGCCGTCCTGATTAAAATCTATGCCGTTCGGCAATAGAAAATTTATTTTTTCTTATTCCGTCGTGAACTCTTCCAGCACACGCAGAGTTTCAACTTTTAATCCGTCTTCCAACATCGCTTTCTGCCCTTCTTCAGAAGCTAGAAGATCTTCAAACGCCTTCATATCCGGCACTTCGAGAAGTGCGCCGGTTAAATTAGGATTCTTCGGATCACGAAAGGTGCGAACCTTTACGCCGATTTTTTCAAACATCTTGTGCCGTCCGCCTTCGCCGTGATGCCAGGCGTTTGCCCAGTGATCTCCGCTTTCGGTTTCGTGGAATACCAGTATTGTTTTCATTATTTTTTTCTCCTATTTATTTCTTTGTTTGCGGGCGGCGGGCGATGTAACTTTTGGACGTTTCCTCGCCTGCCGCCATTGTTGAAATATGGTTTATTTTTCTGTCTTGAAGTCCGTATGATAGGCGACCAGCCATTTGCCGCCGCGTTTCGTGTAGACACTCGTTTCACGATGCCGGTCGCTGACATCTTTGCCGTCCGGCGTAGTGACATCAGAACTGACTTCATACATCACAATCGCGTTGTTTTTATCCAACATTTGAACTTTGAAGTTAGACAGATCAGCTCTTTTGAACTTAGTTTGGCTGGCTCCCGCCACCTCTGACGCTTTAACCGTCATTTGGTCGGGGTAAAAGCCCTGATAATCTTCAGTCAGCCAACCGGCGAAAGCGTCGAATTTTCCGTCGGTCAAAGACTTCCAAACCGCTCGTTCGTTAGCGATAAGCTGTGCTTCGACTTTTGAATCTTTCGACATTTTCGTTTGCCCGAAAGTAACGGATGCCGCTGTAATTGCGATCATCAAAATCATCATTAGTTTTTTCATAGTTTTGTTCTCCTTATAGTGATTGCGAAAACACGCACAAGTAAGTGTGTATAATTTTTCGCACTTACTTCGTGCGTGTTTCCGCCTTTTGCCGCTTAACGCCGCGGTTCCAAAACGATTTCCCGCGCCAGACGATTTTCCAGAACCTCGCGGATTTGCAGACGGTCGCGGTAGCCCTGCATTTGTTTTTCGTCCGTGCCGCTGACCGTTTGCGCTAAGTTGTCGGCTTTGGTTTCGTTGGCTTCCATCGTCGCCATATCTTTGTATTCGGTCATCAGCATAATATTCCAATCGTCCGAGCCGTGCGCTTCGGTGGTCAAAACTTTGTAGGAAATAATCTGCCCGTCTTTTTTCAGAGCTTCCTGCTCGCGTTTCCAATCGCCCGCGACGTAGTTTAAATACGCTGTTTCCATTCCCGGCTTCATTGCTATAAGAGCGACATTCCAAACCGTGCCGTTGCGATACGGACGGCTGACCTGTGCCACGATGACGATGCTTAAAGTTAAAATTAAAACGATAAGCGAACTGACTAAAATGCGATTTCTGTTTTTCATAATTTTTCTCCAGTTTTATTCAATGAGCGCAAAAGCAAACGGGTTTTGTTCGAGACTGTCGCCGCGCTCGTTTCAAGCAGCAGTCGCCCGACTAAACTTTTGTAAATTAGAGCGTCGCATCAATTCAAGCGAGCCGCCCAAATTTGAATTTTACGGAAAATATTTCCGTTTTAATTTGTTGATTGATACATCAAGTTTCGGCTTTGCGAAATCGAAAATTTGATTTTAAATTTTGATTTTTCAACAGCAAGCGAAGAAACTTTTGCACGTTTGTTCGCCTGCCGTTTCGATTGAAATCTATTCCATTGGAAAATAGAAAATTTATTGCGCCATCGGCGTTTCCATATACATCGCTTCGAGCCATTTGCCGCCGCGCCTGACGTAATTGACCGTCGCGCGAACTTTTGTCGGTATTGTTTTTCCGCTGCACACGCCGTCCTGCATCGCCGTATAATTTAGTAAAGCCACATCTTTACTGAGCATCACGAATTTGAAATTATCGAGCGAATAACTTTTCACGTCGCAATCAGTCGCAGTAGCTTTAACCACCTGCGATTTATTGAATACGCCATCGGAATTGACCTGCACTAATTCCTCCGTCATATTTGTTTGAAACCACGCCGCGTTTTTATTTTTCCACGCTTCCCAACCGGCTTTTTCGAGCGCGATAATCTGCGCTTCGACTTTCGAGTCTTTCGACATTTTCGTTTGCCCGTGGGCGACGGATGATACGCCGATTGCGATCATCAAAATCATCATTATTTTGTTCATTGTTTTTTTCATTTTTTGTTCTCCTTATCTATCTGGTTCGTATCGTTTCTCGCTTAATCTTCTTAACTTATTTTTCTGGTCAAATTTATCTGCGGAGGCTCCGCCGCAATTTCTTCGACCGTCTTGAAAAATTCTCCAAAAAACGTCGTGGCAAAATGCTCGTCGAGGGCGGCTTTGTTTGCCCAGGTTTCGTGCCAGAAAAAGAGTGTTTCGTCCTCGATTGATTGATGAATGTCATAATTTATATTTCCCGCTTCGTTACGCGAATCCGCAACAATTTTTAACGCTGCGGTTTTCAATTCCTCAACGCTTTCGGCTTTTACTTTAAGGCGTGCGATCAGCACAATTTTTTCGTCATTCATTTTTTTGTTCTCCTTGTTTATTGGTTTTTAGTTTTTCAGACGTTCCTTAACGATCACCGATTTCTCAAATCGCTAAATTTGCACGGCGAGAAATTGGCGCAGTTCAGCCAAATTTTCTTTCAAAACGAAACCATACGCTCCGGCTTCGGCAGCGGCGGCGCGAAGTTCGCGGTCGTTATACTGCGTCACGAGCAAAATCTTCGCTTCGGGAAATTTGCCGATGATTTGTTTGGTTGCTTCGAGACCGTTCATTCGTTTCATTTCCCAATCCATCAAAACCCAGTCGGGCAAAAACTTCTCGTAGTATTCGAGAGCGTCAATGCCGTCTTCGCATTCGCAGATTTCTCCGGCGGTGGAAGGCAAAAACTGGCGCATCATCCCGCGCATCTGCGAACTGTCGTCAACGATTAAAACTTTCATCGGCACTCTCATAAATCGAACTTTGAAAAAAATACAGGTGGAATTGAAAGGAAACTATAAGCGGAAAAAAGCGGCGTGAAAATCCGTAGGCTTGCGTATATTGATCTATGTATGCTTGCGTATTTTTCTATGTAGGAATACATAGAACACTGTTTAAAAAGGCGGGCTGATTTGAGTGCGGGCGGCTCGCGCTGCGCTTCTTTACAATTCGGATTTATGAGTGATGGCGAATTTGACGAGCGCGAGATTGCCGTGCAGATTTAGTTTGCGGCTGATGTTGAGGCGGTGCGTGTCAATTGTGCGGTGGCTGACGAAAAGCACGTCGCCGATTTCTCGGCTGGTTTTGTCCTCGGCGATCATTTGCAAAACGCGGCGTTCGGTCGGCGTGAGAGAAGCAAGTTCGGGTTTGTCGCTTTTCAATTCTTCGGCGCGGCGGCGGCGATTTAAAAGCAAGGAGGACAGCGACGGGCTGATAAAGGATTTTCCGGCGGCGACCGATTTGACGGCGGCGACAATATCAATCGTCGCGTCGTCTTTGAGAACGTAACCGCCGACACTTAAATCCAACGCCGTTTGAAAAATTTCTTCTTCGCTGTGCATCGTCAGAAAAACAATTTCGATTTTGATTTTTCGCGCGCGCAGTTCGCGGACGAGTTCAAAACCGTTCATCTGCGGCATATCAATATCGAGAACCGCGACATCCGGCTGATTAGCTGCAATCAACTCCAATGCTTCTTTGCCGTTTTTCGCCTCGCCGACGACGGCAAATTTCGCGTCCGAGTCGAGCATCTGCCGCAAGCCTTGACGGACAATAGAATGATCGTCGGCGATGACGATTTTGATTTGATTTTCCATAGTCATTTACTTGATTTTTGCGGCAAAGGTATTTTAATCAAAAAATTCGTTCCGCCGCCAATCTCGGATTCGATTTCCTGCGTTCCGCCGAGCATTTTGACGCGCTCGGAAATTCCCAAAAGACCGAAACCGCCTTTGTCATAAACTTTGTTGTTTACAGCTTTTGGATCGAATCCGTTGCCGTCGTCGGAAATTAAAATCGTTAAGCTGCGCTCGCTTTTCTTCAGTAAAACCTGCGCTTCGGTCGCTGCGGCGTGTTTGAGAATGTTGGTTAGATTTTCCTGAATGATGCGGTAAATACTCATTTCGGCTTCGGGTTCAAACAGTTCGTCCACGTCGTCGAGTTTAATTTGAATCTTTATCTGACCTGTTTCGGCAATTTTGTTAAGCAGAGATTTAACGGCTTTGGTCAAGCCGAGATTTTCGAGCAGATACGGGCGCAGATTGTAGGAAATCTCGCGCACTTCGCCGATGGTTTGCGTCGTCTGCGCGGTGATTAAATCGAGCTGTTGTCTGGTGTTTTCATCCGTGATGTTTTCCGCGCTCTGCACGACGCGGTTTTTAATCATCGCCAGAGATTGACCGATTGAATCGTGCAGTTCGGCGGCAATTCGGCGGCGTTCCGATTCGTGCGCGTTGATCAATCGGCGCGAAAATTCTTCCTGCATTCGGCGGGCGCGTTCGAGAGTGAGAATTCGGCGGCGGTAAATGGCGTAAATGAGTAATGACGCGACCAGCGCGCAAACGAGCAGAAAAAACCAGGTGCGGTAAAACGGCGGCTTGACGAGGATTTTCAGTGTCGCGCCTTCTTCGTTCCAGACATTATCGCTGTTGGCGGCGACGACGCGAAACACATATTCGCCCGGCGCAAGATGCGGGAAAAACGCCGTCCGCCGATTTCCGGCTTCCGTCCAATTTTCGTCCAGATTTTCGAGCCGGTAGCGAAACCGAATTTGCTCGGGTTTGGTAAAACTCAAGCCCGTGTAATCAATTTCGAGATTTTCCTGTCCGGGAAGCAATTCGATTGCCGTTTTAATGTTACTGACATTTTGATTGTCAATTCGCGCGTTTTCAATCACGACGAGCGGCGGCAGCGGATTGGTTTTGACCGCTGCGGGATTGATGACCGCCACGCCTTTCTGCGTCGGAAACCAGAGCGTCCCGTCTTTTTTCGATTTGAAACCGGCAGGCGAGCGTCCGCCGTTGCATTCCGCGTCCGCCATTCCGTCCTTCACGCCGTATGCGACGCTCGTTACCATTTGGATTTTGCCGTCGGCGAAATCGTTTAATTCCGCGCGGCTGACGCGATAAATTCCGCGATTCGATGAAATCCAAAACTGCCCGAAATCGTCTTCGAGAATTTGAAACGCGCCCTGCTGGAACAAACCGTCTTTGACCGTGATTGCCTTGAACTCGCCGTTTTTAAAACGAAAAATTCCCGCGTCGTAACTGCCAAACCAAAGCGTGCCGTCCGCGTCTTCGTAAATCGAGCGAATTTGAATTGGCGGAATTTCGCCATACTTGGTAAATTTCCCGTCCTTATAGCTTCCCAATCCACCCATCGTGGCGAGCCAGAGCGTTCCGTCGCGGGCTTCGTGCAGATTTCTCAAATCGGAGTGAGGCAGACCGTCAGCAATCGTAAATTCCGTAAATTGATTGTCGCGCAGTTTCGTTAAACCTTCTTCCGACGCCATCCAGAGCGTTCCGTCACGAGTTTGCGTAATCGCGCTCACGCTTCCGTGCGGGAAACCATTCTCCTTGGTATATTTGGTAAATTTTCCGTCTTTATATCCCGTCAAACCGCTCAACGCTCCAATCCATAAAACGCCTTCGCGGTCTTTGAAAAGTGCGGTCGGCCCGAGCGAGGTGAGGTCGTTTTCTCCGGCGAAGAATTTAAATCCGCCGTTTTCAAATTGATCAACGCCGCCTTTTCTTTCCTTCCCGACGCGCCACGCGCCCGACCAAATTATGCCGTCCGGGTCTTCATAAAGCGGATAAACGTTGTCGGACGACAACCCGCCGTTTTCCCTCGTCAAGCTCGTGATAAATCGCGGAGTGATGCGCGCCAAACCGTTGTCGGAGATTGCCGCCCAAATTCCGCCTTCGCGGTCTTGGGTCAAATCGAAAACGCCAAGCCCGCCGAATCCGTCTTCTTTGGTAAAACGGCGAAATTTTCCGTTTTCAAATTTGACCAGCCCGCCGTCCTCAAATCGTCCGAGAGCAATCCAGATGCCGCCGTTCCTGTCTTCTAAAATCGGCTCTACCGTAGCATTCGGCAGCCCGTCGCGGTCGCTGAAAATCGAAATTTGATTGTTATTGAAAACAAAAAGTTTTGCCTTGCCCGGACTTGGGTGATGAAACACGCCGATCCAAACTGCGCCCGCACGGTCTTCAAAAACCCGCGTCAAATCGGTTTCGGGCAAATCTTCCGGCAATTTGTATTCGATTGTTCCGCCACCCGCGCGTCGTCGCACGATGTCGCCTTCCTTGACGCATAACGCGCCGGTGTTGTCGAGCAGCCTGTCGTATCGGTTCTTCGCTTCGGGCATCGGTTCGACCGAAACGATTTTTTCATCCTGCCAGACGGCTATTCCTTTCTGGGTTAAAATCGTCAAACGATTCGCCGTCGGGTCTGCGTGGAGCGAATAAATAATCTCACCCGGCAAACCGTCGGCGATTGACACGGAAGAAAATACGCCGCCGCGCAAACGAAATAAACCGCCTTCCTCACTGGCTATCCAAAGGCTGCCGTCTACGGTTTCCGCCAGAAAATCCAAGCGGTTCATTTTCAAACCCGAAGAATTCGCCGTATTAAAAACCGTAAAACGCACGCCGTCAAACCGCGCCAAACCGTCGGAAGTAGCAGCCCAGATATAACCGTCGCGCGTCTGTAAAACCGACCTCACCGTTTTGTAAGGCAATCCTTGTTCGGTTGACCAATTTTCAATTCGGTATTGGGAAAAAATTGTGGAAACGAGAAGAAAAATCAGGCAAAGCGGCAACAATCGGCAAATCCGAAGAATTCTCCGCTGAAAGTCAGGAAGATTTTTTCTTTGGAGGCAGAGAATCATCATATTTTGTTATACATAGAGTGTAAAAATAAGAATAAAACTAAACCTTATTTTGTAAAGTCGCAAATAAACTCGCCGTCGCGGAAACGAACCAGATTGTTTTCATCGGTCAAAATCCACAGATCGTTGCCGTCCGCAGCATTTTTCTCAGACGATTGTTCGGCAAATTCGGTGAGTTGCTCTTATTGAACACCGTGAACCGCACGCCGTCGAAACGCACCAATCCGTCGTTCGTCGTCAGCCACAGATAACCGTCCGCCGTCTATGCGATGGAAGTCACCGAATTCTGCGGCAAACCGTTATCCGCCGTCCATTGATCGAAACGATACTGCGCCGCCGATAAAGAAGAAAACCGGCGCGAAAATCAGAAAACAAAACTGAAATTTTAATCCGTTCAAAATATCGTCCGGTTATAGGTTTTCGGTCCTAGCGGTTTCGCTCTTTTGCTGTCCGGTCGGCGATTTGCTTGAACGATTATTAAGAATCGCGGTTTGCGGTTCGCCAATTCCGCCAAGCCGAGTATTTTGGTATTCGTTTCATCGGTTGCCGAACCTTCGAGCAGACGCGCTCCGTCATCGAGACAAAAAAGCGGCGTGTTATCGTAATAATCTCTGCGGCATTCAGGACAACGTGTCATAAAGTTTTCTATTCCGGCAGATTTATCCGTTTTAGCAAATCCCTGAATCGCAGATCGTCGCATAGATTATCCATTTGCGGATTAACTTTAGCCAAGTCAGACGGGTTCATTCAGCCCGTACTAATAGCTGAAAGAATTTGGTAACGACCAATGTGTTGTTCGTTTGTTAGCATCAAGAAGGTGGGCAAATTCTAGCATTATTTGGCTTTTTTATTTAGTTTTTTTGAAAAAAAATTATTTAATGAGAATAGAACTAACAATCCGATGCTCGATCATAAAGCCAAAAACAGTCTCAAAAGACCGTTTCTTAGCCAAACAAAAGCGTCCAAAAACTAATCTTTTTGGACAGGGTGTTTAACACTACTTCAAAGACAGTAAAAATAAGCGTTAAACACACCCGTTTTTCAATGGGTTTTTGGACACCCCTCTTTTTCTAATTTATGCTGTAAAAATGAAAGTTGGAATTTATGCCCGCGTGTCGACGCAAGAGCAGCAGACTTTGCCGCTTCAAATAAAAGATCTGCGTGAGTATGCGGAAAAGCGGAAGTGGAAAATCGAGGTTGAAATTACGGACATCGCTTCGGGCGCAAAGTCCCGGCCGAAACGCGAAGAGCTTCTAAAACTCGCCCGGCAGCGAAAGATTGATTGTATTCTTGTTTGGCGGCTTGACCGATTCGGGCGTAGCCTGGCTGATTTGATAACAACGCTTGATGAGCTAAATCATCTTGGAGTAAGTTTTGTTTCATTAAACGAATCTCTGGATTTAACCACTCCTTCCGGGAAGGCGTTGGCCGGAATGCTGGCCGTCTTTGCCGAGTTTGAGCGCTCCATACTAAAAGAACGCGTAAAGGCGGGAATCGCTGAAGCCAGAAGCAAAGGCAAAGCTCACGGCAGACCAAGAACGGCAGCAAATAAAAAAGAAGAAGTCCAAAAGCTATTTGCGAAAGGAATAAGTAGATCAGAAATTGCCCGGCGGCTTAAAATAAGTAGAACCTCAGTGATTAGATTATTAAATGTAGAGATTTAAATTTTTTGTCCACTGTCTGTGGTATGAAAAATATTGCTATTTTCTATCCAGAAGTGACTATAGCATTCATCATGAAGCCACACCGACGGCGACACACTCAATTGATGCTTTCTAATTTTTATTGACCAAAATGGCTTTCTCTTTTCAGATAGGTTAACCATAAGCCGATGACCGTTATTGCAGGGACAATCGAAAACTAGCCAAACTCTCCGCCCGCCTTTTTCAACAATATAAGCTTCTCTTTTAATGTGATCAGGAATTTCGCTGATTTGGGAAACAAAATTAATTTTTTTGAAATGGCGTTTGGTTAGGTATTGTCGAAACCAATTGTATACCCAACTAAAGATTTTCATTTTAGGAATTGATCCAGGTTAATCCAAGGCAAGGTTCACTGTCGCCCTGTCCCCACGAAGCCGGGTTAGTACACCAACAGCCCTCAACCGATTTTTTCGAGTTGGTACTGATTTTAGATTCGTCGAATCTAAGAATAATCTCTGTAGTGGTTCGATCTGAGCCCATAAAGCCGGTAAGCCGATGTAGCATTTCGGAAAGCGCAGTTGCTGCTACCGTAGATGTAAACATAATTATGGCTGGCGTATTACCCGGCAGTTCGGGTATATAGCCTTCTCTTAGCCTTTGCTTGTATTCTTCAGGATTTATTTTATGTAGAATTTCAGCGGCAATAACGTCCGGGGTTATTAAACCGCGGCAAAAGAGACATGGTGAGCCTGGAATCAAAGAAGTTACTCGTCCCCTAACACTTTTAATAATACCGTCTTTAGAATCAACCTCGACGCCCATATCAAAAATTGGGATTAGATAAGATGCTGCAAGTTTTGTTAGGATTGACCTGCCCCATTCATCATCCGTGCAACCGAAGATAATGTCACACTCTTTTAATCGTTGTGCAACAGCTAAGTCTGAAGTGCTGCCGTTAAGAGCTTCAACCTCCGTTCCTAGTCCAATATTTTCAATGTTTCTTTTAGCAATTGCTGTTTTCTCTTCGTCTTTATCCTTCAATCTGGAGCCATATACCCGGTTGACATTTGTTGGGTCAAATTGCTGTGGATCGCAGATCATTAAATAACCAACTCCCAAACGCGTTAGTTGTTCACAAACTGCCGAACCTGTACCGCCAAGGCCAACAATTCCAATCCTAAGGCGACCAAGAAGTTTTTGTACCTCTTTTCCGAAAGCAAGCACTTGACGATCAAATGACGCGATGTCAATCGGCGATTCCTGGTTATCATCATAAAAATTGATTCGATCTCCAATAATTCGAATTCGATCTACCGGCGCGTGGCTTCCATCATTCAGCCACACTCTACCAACTGGCTTAGAGGGATTTGAAAGAACAAGACTGCCGTGTACTAAATTACTATTATGTATTCTGACGTAGGCTGTTTTAAAAAGATCAAATTCTTCTTTATCATCTTGCGGCGAATGATTCGGGTACTCTTCCGGATGGGAGTGAACAAACACAAAGCACCGGTTCAACCGGTCTGCCCTTTTAAGGACACGCCGGTAGGAATCTTGTTTTATACTCATTCCGTATTTGGTGGCTTGCTCGATTTCTTCATCTGTGACGGGGATTACCTCTGTCACCAATAACCTCTTCTCAGTTAGAGAATCCGAAAGTGAACAAAGCAAATAGGCAGCTCTTTCGATTTGCCGATCTAAGAAAAGATGATCGTTGAGCTGTTCAAAGAGTTGTTCTGGAAAAGAAATTGTATAGCGCATCAAATCCCCCGTTTAATTTCCTCAGCCATTGCCCTAATGAAGGTGCGAAGGTCATCAACTCCGGCACGCCATTGATTGTGCCGGGACCACCGTTGCCATCTCCCACCTCCCGGAGTTTCATGTACATCTGCAGCTTGCGGGTATCCGCCACTCGCCAATCTAATGTCTGGGGTCGTCCAAAACATATCTACTGGTGTGAGCGGATAACCAGGCATAAGCCTAATTAAAATATCAGCTGTTCGAGGCGTGTATACTTCCGGAAATACCCACGCCTTTAATGTGACGTGAGTTTCCGCACCGTCCTGTTTGATTTCGTAATCAAAACCTTTCTGTTTAAGGTATTCTTCGTCGTTTTCTGGGATTAAAGCCATCCGGCACCTCCGGGATTGAGTTTTTTCTTGATGCTGAAGAGATGATCCCCATTTTTTAGTTCTACGGGTATAGCGTTATTAGAAATTTGCTCATCGTCGCCGTGACTATGCGTTTCCCGAAATAAGTCATATTCATCAGGATTAACTCCGCCCAGCGTGTACAAGGCGGCACCAGTAGTAGAACCCGGAGATTTAACCTGTTTCTTATCAATATGAATTGCCACTTGTTTGTTATCTGATTTTCCCGCTTTTTCTTCAATATTTTCTTTAGCCATTGATTTTCTCCTATGGTGAATTCGTTCGCTATAATCGAACAAGTTAAATAATAGCGAACTTTGTTCTCCAACACAAGTTTTTTTTTAATGTTGCTTAGATTGACAAATTCATTTATAAATACACATGGAGAAATAAAATTATATGGCTACAACTGGGGACAGAATCCGAGAAATACGTGAGCGCAAGAACATGACGCAGGATCAACTAGCTGAAAAGGCGAAGTTAAGCAAAGGGTTTCTGAGTGACGTAGAGAATAATAAAAAAAACATCAGTTCGCAGTTTTTGCTTAAAATCGCAAATGCGCTCGGAGCGTCGGTAGATTATTTATTAAAGGGTGAAACAAAGGAAAAAACACAACACGAACCGGTTATTATTCCGCCGACTCTGTCTGAAGCCGCAGAGAAACTCGATTTATCCTACAGCGAAACGCTAGAACTTCTTCATGCCCATAATTCTGTAATAGCGCGGCGAAGTAATAAATCTCAACGAGAATTCTCTGTTGAGGATTGGAAAAAATTTCATGATGCAATAAAGGGGGTTTTCGGGTAATGGCTCAGAAAAAACACATTCCCATTCAGATTGTTACAATGGCGCGTGACTTAAAGCTTGGGAGCAAGCCAGATCCTTTTTCTGCAATCGTTAAATTTTGCGAAAAACAAATTCAGCAAATAATTGCGGAAATGGATGGTTGTGATTCCCTATCAGATTTATTAGATTGGGTTGGGCAAAAGGTGGGCACTATTTTTCGTGAAATCCATAATGATAAAGATTTACAGGACATAAAAAATGAGTATTGTGCCCGTGATGAAAAAGCTTTTGCCAATCTTGAAAATGAATTATCTGTTGGTGTATATGGCGTAACTTACCGATTATTAAATCCAGAGGAATTTGAAAACCATCACGTTTCATTAATAGATTGCCGCAGTACAAAATCACCGAGATCATATTTTACCAAGTGGCATGAAATTGCACATCTGCTAACGCTCACGGATCAGAACAGATTGGTCTTTCGACGCACACACTCTTCAATCAGTGGCGCTGACCCGGAAGAAAGGTTAATGGATTCTATTGCTGGGAGAATAGGTTTTTATGATGGAATTTTTCACAAACATATAAAAGGTGAACTTTCTTTTAATGAGATTGAGAGATTACGCTTACACCTGTGTCCGGAAGCTAGTCAGCAAGCTTCACTAATTAATTTCGTCAAATATTGGTCGTCTCCATGTATTCATTTAACTGTTGGCATGGGATTGAATAAAACTCAAGAAGCAAATCTTAGTCAAGGGACTTTTGATTTTGTTCCGCCAGCAGAAGAGGCATTACGGGCATTACGTGCAAAATCTAATGAAGAAGCAAAAAAAATTAATTTTCAACTTTTTGATAATATGCGAGTTCCTGAGAATTCCGTGATTCTCAAAGTTTTTCAGAATAACTTAGATTATGCAGAAGCAGATGAAGATTTAGGCTGGTGGAGTGGACAAAAGACTTATCCGGTTAAAGTTAAAGTTAGAAAATTAGCTGATTTAATTGATGTGTTAATCATCCCGAACTAATTATTGTGAAGGTGAGGTAAATTCCGTTTTTCGCATACTCTCATTTTACAGAGAGTTTTGTGTCCGGTTAAATTAGGCTCTTCCGCACTTTTGGTGCAAAGCAATAAATTGAATATAACGGGTGAATTTTAAGAATTTATAAATTTTAGGTTAAATCATTTTAATTGCTTGATTTCAAAAGGATTATAGAAAACACGCATGTTTTGAGACTAAATTACTTTCTCAAGAAAATAACCTCGAAATAATGATTTTTAGCAATATTTCCTTATTTGCACCAAAAGTGCAGAAGAGCCTTAAATTAGACCACCCCACTTCGAGCCGGGTGACAACAAAGACATTGAAGATAAAATTGACGCCGCCGTAGAGAGTGAATATTTAACCGAATTGTTTCTTGAAGGATGATACCGATCAGACACCCCCGGGGGTTAGAAATTAAACAGTTAAGATAATGCCGCCGGACGCGGCCGCGTCCGGCGGCTAACAAGTATCTTCCACGTAGCTGCCCATTTTAAAAAAAGAGATACTCCCCGCTTATTGCAAAATATCGCCAAAACTAATAAATACAACGGGTTGTAATAATTTTTCTACATGAGAAAAGTTTACGTTTGGTGATTGATTATAAGTTGTGATTTAATTTATCTATGTCTTTATCGAAAGATGAATTTAATGAAACTACAAACGAAAACTTAAAAGCAGAAAACAAGAAGGGCGCGAAAAATAACCGGGCGCCCCTCTATAACCATAAACCGGCATCAAAAGATGCCGCCGCCTCCACCGATTTCGAAACAAAGCCTACAATTTTATCCGACCAAGAAGAAGCAGAAGTCAACAGCCTGCTTCAATCGATTCCTAATTTATATTTAGCTAAATTCAATACAATTCTGAGCGGCAGGAACGTCGACAACGTAAAACGGGAACTGGTCAAGTTTGTGAAAAAACTTGATAATGACATGCGCGCGGCCCGGATCCTGCAGGGATTATCCGGTTGTGCTGCCATTATGCTGGCAACACAGAATAAACCAGCCGATGATGTAGTCAAAGAAGAAATCATAAAAGGTTTTTGCGCTCGTCTCAATAACAAAAAAAAAGTTATTGACCCGAAAACGCTGCAGAACCACACGAGCATAATCGAAAACATTTTCGGTGAAGATGTTTTAAGTGAGTTCTCGAAAACTAAAACCCTCCCCCCCGCGGGGGAGGCCGTATTTGATATAATGATGGAGATACCGTGGGGTTACTGCCGCGTCGCCGCCAGCACAAACGAGCCGCTCCGCGCCTTGAAGATTGCTAAAGACCATCTGATGGGCGACGGGTACGATAAAAATTATAGCCTCCCGCGTTTTGAACAGGATATTGCCGGATTTCGTAAAGAGGGCAGAAAAACCAAATCTGCCGAACCCCTTGAAGGGCGCCCCGAGGAAGACGAGAATGACAAATCGGTAAAATTGGACGCTTCCGGGCACGAATTTTTAACCAAATTAAAAAACATTATGCACGGCAAAACAGCGGCGGATATTTGCCGCAAGGCGTTGTCGCTGCTTTATGATCAGACGGAGCTTCTCTTGGCGCAGAAAGGGGAAACGTTATCGGCATAAACGACAAAAAAAGCATCTCGGCGGGGTTAGATTCCTTCAGGAAATTGAAGGGATCTAACCCCGCTATTTTCCCGGAGGCGGAGGCCGAGGCGGAGGTGGTAATTCCGCCTTGGGTTGACGGGAACTGCCCTGATCTGGTTCCGCCGTTCACCTGGTTCGGCGGCAAACGCTGGATAACCCGGTTTGTCTGGCAGCAATTCGGGGCTGATATTGAAAACTATATCGAGCCGTTTGCCGGCGGGCTGGCGGTTCTGCTGGCGCGCCCCGTAACGGATATGAACGTTTTTAAGCGCTGCGCGGAGATGTTTAACGATAAAAATTCGTTTTTATTGAATTTCTGGCGCACCGTCCAGTACGGGAATATTAAAAAGCTGGTCCGGTATGCCGACTTCCCTTCGTATGAAGAAGAACAGCTTGCCCGCCGCCGCTTTTTAATGAACCGCTTGACCGGGCTGGACGAGAATATTAGCCGGGATCATAACTTTTTTGATGTCGAAATTGCCGGGCTCTGGCTGTATGTTACCCGAAACTGGATCGGCGGCGGAGCCGATGACCCCGCCCAATCGCCGGACAATAAAATGCCCCGCAAGAAGATAAGCGGATGGCAGGGCGGCAGCGCTGAAAAACACTTGGCCTGTTTGCAGAAGCGACTCAAAAACGCCACCGGCTTTAGAGGCGATTGGCAAAGAGTAGTAAAAAGTAAAACGCAGACAACAAGCTTTAAGAACACCGGCGTTTTTCTTGACCCGCCCTACCGGGGCACGGAAGAATATTACGCCGGGACCGGCGAGGGGCGACTCCCCGAGCGCAGTTCGATAGCCGATGAAGTTGATAATTGGGCACTAAGCAAACAGAGAGATCACAAAAAATTCCGCATTGCCGTCTGCGGCTATCAGCATAATTTCAAAAATGAAGAGTACAAGGCTGCCGGCTGGCATCTGCAGCAGTGGGAAGCCCGGATTGGTATGGGCAGCATAAAAAAAGACCAATTCAGCCGCGAGGATAAAATCGAAATAATAGCTTTTTCACCGGGCTGTCTGTTTCCTGAAGAAATCCGGTGATTACAACTTAAAACAAATTTCGTTTCAACCGCCGAATAGAAAAGGCGAACGCCCCCTTTACCTGGGTTAGCGCTCGCCTTTTCTATTAAAAGAATTATATAACCCGCATTAATCTCGCCGGAGAAGCCACGTCCGATAAAAATTTAATTCCAAACGTAAAAATAGCTTCGATTCGATTTGCTAATCGTCTTTGACCCACGCTAATGTGATGACCAATTAAAGGCTTAAAACCCTTTAAAAAGCGAAAAGGGCGGGAGCTACTAACTCCTACCCGATTCTAAACTTATAAACCGTTACCGCGGTTCGTCTGATTACAGATAATAGCACAATATTCTCTTATTTCAAGCTGACGAATTGCACCTAAATTTGAGGCTTGAATGGAAATAGAGCAAAACTGCGGTTTTACCGCTGCCCAAAAACGTTTTTTTGACCGCCACGTTCGCGCCCACGTGTCTCCGTACGCGACACAAACCCCGAAACAAGCGTTAATTCGTAAATGGTACTGGCATAATTTTAGCACTACGGATAAAGCTTTCGCATTACATTTTAAGGGCAAAATAGCCATAGCTTTGCCGCCCCGCTGGTATCCTTTTGCCAATTTGGACCTTGATGATCCGCGCGCTCAGGCGGCAAAAGTATTCAACCGGCTCCAGGAGCTGGGAATAGGCGCGGATCAAATTTTGTTAGTGTCGACACCGAGATACAAGCAGAACGGGAATTTCAGAATTTACCTAAACCTTCAACTGCACGGAAATCCGGTGACGGCGAAACTTGCCGAAACTTTTCTGCGGACGAATTTTCCAAACTGCGAATTTAATCCGAACGGTTTGAAAGCCGACCGGTTAATATTCGGCTTCGGGTCAGAGGTTTTAGATCCGTTCACACATAAAATAATAAAAATGAGCAAGGAGAAGAGATACGAGCTTCTTGACCGGTTAAAACCGGTCGAGCTCTCCGAAATAGAGCGCGACTATATTACGATACCGGCTCCCGTCAAAGTTAAAGGCTTAGGCAGCGCCAAACAAAAATCGAAGTTTGTCGCTGAAGCTGAAGAATTAAAAGAATTCGGGCTGCAGTCGGGAGGCTTCGGGCGACACGACGCCCAGTGGCGGCTTCTATTTCTATTGTGGGTAAAATACGGATTTACCGATTTGCAGGCTACAGCTTTTGTAAAAAACTGGATACGCTGCAAACATAACAACCGGAGCGAAGCCGTAAAGAGCGGTGATTGGCGCCGGATTGACGGTGAAATAGACCGGCAGGCAAAAAGCGTCTTCGCCGCGGTTACTACCAAGTTCCCCGATATTATTCACAACCAGCTGTTCGGCAATACCGCCGGCGATATTCTAGCCGCGGCGAAGTTTGCGCCCGGGGACGCGGTCCGCCAGAAATATTATTTTAATTTGTTAGGTGTTATAAGACCGAAGTTTCACCACGAGTGGATAACCATCCGCGCCGAAACCTGGATAGCCCATATCGCCAGCTCGGAAACTTATCTGCGATTCGAGCGGGAACTTGAAGCAAAAGGCTTGATGGTTTCGGACCGGCAGTATGTACCGGGAAGTAAAAGCCGCAAATATAAATTTAATTTTACCTTGGAAGATGCCCCACCTTTAGTTATTGACGGCAGACACGTCAATTCATATTATGAAGCGCTTAAAACGGCTTACAGCGGCGATTCCGGGGCAACACAAGCTATTATTGCGCATATCACCGGTTTGAATAGAATGACCGTTTGGAGAAACTTTCAAAAGTTATAGCTTAATTAACCATTTGTAACATTCCCGAAATCATACATAACGTTTCTTGGCGCTTTCTGTTTGCTTCTTTCCTGTTCTAAATTTGTAAGTTAGGTGTATACGGCAAACTAAAGCTGGTGCTGTATGTAAAAGCTAACGGAATAAAACCTCTTTTAGATTAAAGACCTGCATGGCGACGGAGGAAGGCGATCAGGTTATTACATTTGCGACGGTCGGGAACTTGAATTTATTAACCGCCGTAGAGGGCGAAGTTTTCTTGTTTAATAATTATCAGACGCGGCTGCCGTTATTTTAGTTGCTTGACGATCCATTCCCAATCTTCGGGGGTATACCATTTTTGAAAATCGGTGAGAAACTCGCTTCCTGCAAATTCCCGTAATTGTTCAGCCGCCGCTTCCCGCTCTTTAGCGTCAAGCGGTTTTATTTCGTAGGAGATATTTTCACTTTTTCCGACCGTGTCTTTTTTAACACTTTTAACACTCGAGGATTTATCGGAAACCGGTTTCTGGCGCGCGGCGAAAAACTGGCGGCGAAGCACTTCTGTTAGAAACGCCGGAACCGATGAAACCCCGTCTGCCCGGCTGGCGGCAATTTCTAATTCTAAAATTAAAAGATCGGCGAGAGTTCCCCATTTCTCGCGTTCGGCGTTTGAGGCGGATTTCCCCGTAATTTTTTTAACCGCAGCGGACAGCTTTTTGTTCAATTCGGAAAACGGCGCGTTTTCCCCTTCATCATCATTCTTAGTATTAGTCTTTAAAGAAGAAGTCTTAGCGTCCTGCGAAGCAGTTGTGTTTTCAACACTTAGACCGGGGTAACCGGAGTTACTTTCTAAGGGGAGTAAGTGGGGTAAGTTTGTAAGGGGGGTTACCGGGGTAAGTGGGGTTACCGGAGTTATCTCTTCATAAAGGAAAACTTCGTATTCGTGCCCTTCGTGCTTGCCCCCGGCCGCTTCGCTGACAATCTTTACCAGCCCGACCAGCTGAAGATGCATTAATCCCTGTGAAAGCGTTTGAGGCGCCCCGATGCCGGCCATTTTCTGCAGCTTAGGTTTGCTTATTCTAATCGTGCGCGACGGGGTAAATGCGCCGCGGGTAAGCGAATAGAGAACATCGTAGAGTTCTTTGGATTTGCCGGACTTAAAGACACCGGCCGGAATTGCCTGCCTGGTAATCGAGTTGCTGACCTTTTGAAAATTTTTAACAGGGGCTATCGGCTCAGGAGTAAGAGGGGTAACTCTTCCTACCCCAGTTACCTCTCTTACGGGAGTAACTGGGCTTACCCCTGTAAGGGGGGTTAGTGGAGTTTCCTTCGGTTTTGCGGCAGCCAGCATTTGCAGTGTGCTTTTCGGCGCTTCCTGTTTTTGAGCAACCTCTTTCGGCGGCTGCTCGCTGCCGGAAATAATATCTTCCATCGACCAGCTGCTGCTACTCATAATTTAACCGAGCCTCCCGCACGATAAAGGGAATAGCATCGGGCGGAACTACGGTTTCTCCCTTTAAGGTCATCATATGAAAAGCCGCGGCGGCAATCTTTAATATCTCGCGCGGATTGCCGCCCGATTCATCGTAAATACTTTTTACCGTCGCTGGAATAAAGGGAACCGGAATACCCGCCTGTTCGCAGCGAAATTCGAGCATCTGTGTTGTATCCTGCAGGGATAAAGCCGAAAGTGTTGTCGGGAAAAGAATGCGCGATTTTAATGCTTTTTTCGACGGGTCTTTAAGATGGTTATAGAGTTCCATCTGCGCGGCGAAAACAACCGTAATTAACTTTTCGGTATTAGTTTCAAAGTTAATTAATGTTCGCGTAACTTCGAGCTGCTTGCCCGGCAGCCGCTGCGCTTCATCGAGAAACAGAACCGCGTGTTTGCCCTCGGCGCTAATTTCCGATAAACGCTCAAAGAGCGCTTCTTCCTGCAACTGGTACGAACGCTTTCCCGGAACATTAAACTGCGAAGTAATCGCCTTCAGAAAAGCAAAATCGGAAGGGAAGCTCGGGGTGGCGATAAAGCCGATTTCGTATTTCTCGTCGGCATCAAGCTCGGAGATAAGCAGCCGGATAATACTCGACTTGCCAAGCCCGGGTTCACCGAGCAGAGCGGTTAGCCCCTGGCGTTCGCTGATTACATAACGCAGTTTATGAAGCGCCGTTTTAATCAGACCGGTTTGAAACAGCAAATTTGGGTTTGGAGATAATGAAAATGCATTCATATAGCCGTCTGTTTTAACACGCTACTTTATCAATGTCAATGTAATTCCAGGGGGTATGGTGTGGAAGTTAGCGACTATTTTTATCAAAGGGAAGTTGTTTACCTTTATCTTCAAAAATTACAAATTAATTCTAGCGACTGCCAACACAAGTACCGAACAAAAAAGTCCCAAATCAAGAGAAACAGAAGCTCATCATAACCCTGGTTTCAGACGGGTTATGATGAGCTTCTGCTGCGGAAAAATTACTTTACTCTCTCCCCCGCGGGGGAGCATCGAGATTCATAAAAAACATTGATGGGTTCAAGCAATCGGGCAGCCCAAATTATCGAAAGCCGTATGATCTTCAAGGCTAAAAGCCCGGTTTGGGAAGAAGAACGGCAAATCTTTAACAAAGATTTGCCCCGGGTTAGTTTTCATTAGTTTTTAAACGATAGGCGTTTTTAACCGGTACAAAATGCCGGCAATAATCATATTTTAATAGAGAAGCATTTTGTACCCGGTTTCTAACTTGTAAACATTTTGACTAAAGACTTTTTATCCAGAACTTCTTCGGCAACCTTTAATCTATCGAAAGAAGAGGGTACGAACTTTACGGATACAAAATCTTTAACGTCAAGATAATTAAATTGTTCAAAGTTTTTAATGTTAAAATTTACGGATTCCAGAGCGTTATCGATCACTAACTTCATACGTTTACCTGCAAAGTTTCTAACGATTAAACAGTTGGTTTCGACGCTAAAACTTTCAATCTCCGAATCGGTTTTGACAACTAATTTTAAGAGTAAATTTAGAAAATAAAATTGTTTTCTAGTAGATAACAATTGGAAATTTCTAACAGATTTCGGAGCGTAAAATTTTACGGGACGACCCAGATTATGTTGGAAATACTCGTACCTTAAAACATCTTTTCGGACTAAACCGGCAAGCGCCGCCGATACTTTTGCGCGATGGTTTTTTAGCAGACCGGCTGCTGTCGAGGCATCAAGAGCTACCGGTAAAATCTTGAATAATTCGATTATTTTTAATTCTAAATTAGTAAAAGAACCATTAATTTTACATTCATTTTTAACCGCTTCTTCGACCGGATTATCTAAAATAATAGCTTCGGTATTTTTATACTTCTCGATTACATCCGCCGTTTGCCTGCAATCGGTAAAATAGACAAGACCCGGCGGTTTTCCGATTAATTGTTCTTTCTTACTTTGCAGAATAATCTCCCCGTCGAAGCTCTCAAGTTCACCCGTTTGGTTGTATATAATTCTAAAATCTCCGGTATTTTCGGCGACCGATTTGGCGAATGAACGGGCATGGTAGATATCCGATTTTAATTGATTTTCATTTATAAAATCGACAACATTATAAACGCCGCAGGTATAGATGAGAGCCGCCGTAACAAGGAGATTGTGGTAGATACGAAGCTCGCTGACGCCCTCGGGCTCGCCCCATTGGGCAAAGCGGCTGATACCCTCGAAACAGTTCTCCGCGCAGGCTGCTCCCATTTCCGTTAGGAAATAGACTTCAACGGGCACCGAAGGGCAGGCGGCGCGCGTTCGAACCCGTCCGCCGCCGGTTTTGACGCGAAAGGTTTTTACCGCGAGGAGATCTAATTTTAACAGCCGGAAGACGAAATTATTATGCTCTTCTTCTTCCGCCGGTGCATCGGGATGGGCTAAGGCTAGGAGGCGCTGCAGCTGTTTACCGGTTGCGACATGGGTTTTTGCCAGCAATCGAAGAATCATCTGCTCGGGCTTCGCGTTTAGAAAATAATCGGGTAAGTTCGTCATATATACCGATTAAAAACAAAATATTAGACATATACAAATAAATTTATATACGGCTGTTTGCCGGTTTTGAAGGTATAATAAGAGCATCAGGTTATTCGAGGAGAAGAGAACAGCCGCTCTTAGTAAAAATCGAACGGGCGGCAAGTAGCAGAAGTATCAGGCAGCACAATTTTAGAATCTGTTTTTACCACCATTCTTTTCCTTGCCGGTAAATTGGCAAATATTCAATAATAACGGATTCTCGGCGGCTGCCTTTGCTGCCGACAAGTTTGATCAGGGGTTAATAGCGAACGGGTGCTGATAGTTATTAAGGTTGACGAAGAAATATTTATAAGGGGTTACAGCCGGCAAAAGAAAATATTTTTGAATTTAGAGAAGAAGTTATTTTAAGCGACCGCCGATGTAGTCAATATGGAGCAAACTAGTCAGGTAAAATCCAAGAAAAGGGTAGCCGACCACGGAGAAGTTTTTACGTCTAAACGCGAAGTCAACGCGATGCTCGACCTCGTTAAGCAGGAAACCGAACGAATCGATTCTCGCTTTTTAGAGCCGGCTTGCGGTGATGGTAATTTTTTAGCAGAGATTTTGGAAAGAAAACTTTCCGTCGTCGAAAGCCGTTATAAAAAAAGCCAGCTGGAATTTGAACGAAACGCTATAACGGCGGTTTCAAGCGTTTACGGAATAGACGTTTTAGAAGATAATGTTTTCGCTTGCCGCGCGAGGCTTTTGGAAGTTTTCAATACGGTTTATTCGCAAAACTACAAGCTTGATGTTAAACCGGAAGTTGTAAATTCCGCCGCTTATATTCTTGGCAAAAATATCATTTGGGGCGACGCGCTTTCTTTAATGACGGTCGGGGAAAATCCCAGGGCTATCGTTTTTTCGGAATGGTCGCCGCTTAACGGCAGTATGTTAAAAAGAAGAGATTATAAGTTTGAACATCTGGTCGTCAGCATTCGCGGCAGTTTGTTTTCCGATTTGGGCGACGACGCTTATATTCCGACGCCGGCTAAAGAATTTCCCGTTACGCATTTTTTAGAAATCTCAAAATATGATTGAAGTTTCCTATAATCCCGATGTGCTTCTCTGTCTGGCTAATCTGAGCAACGACGAAGTGTTTACGCCGCCCGGTCTTGCTAATCAGATTCTCGATTTGCTGCCGGCGAAATTGTTTAAAAGCAAGGACACGACTTTTCTCGACCCGGTTTGTAAATCCGGCGTTTTTCTGCGCGAGATTGCCAAGCGCCTTATGGACGGTCTTGAAAAAGAGATTCCCGACCAGCAGGCGCGCATCAACCACATTTTCAAAAATCAAGTGTTCGGCATTGCAATTACGGAGTTGACTTCGCTGCTGTCGCGCCGAAGCGTTTACTGCTCGAAAACCGCCAACGGCAAGTATTCGATTTGCGAAGATTTCGACGACGAACAAGGCAACATCATTCTCAAGGCGACAAAACACGTCTGGCGAAACGGGAAATGCGAATTTTGCGGCGCGAGCCAGGAAGTTTACGACCGCGCGGACGCTCTTGAAACTTACGCTTATCAATTCATTCACACCGACAAACCGGAAAAGATATTTAAGAATATGAAATTTGACGTAATTATTGGAAATCCACCGTATCAATTAAGCGACGGCGGCTTTGGCAAGAGCGCGAAGCCGATTTATCACGAATTTGTTGAGCAGGCGAAAAGATTAAAACCTCGGTATTTAGCGATGATTGTTCCGTCGCGTTGGTTTGCAGGCGGAAAAGGTTTAAATGATTTTCGTGAAGAAATGCTCAACGATAAACGAATCAGGAGAATCTTTGATTTTGAAAATGCAAACGAATGTTTTCCGGGCGTAGATATTGCGGGCGGCATTTGTTATTTCCTGTGGGAAAGAGATAATCCGGGCGATTGTGATGTTACCAATGTAGTAAATGGAAATGAGTTTCATTCCGTCAGGTCTTTGAATGAATTCGATATTTTTATCAGAAATAGCAAAGCTCTTCCAATCATCAGAAAAGTTCTTTCGCGCAAAGAAAAAACTATGGATTTGCAGGTTTCAAGCAGTAAGCCTTTTGGTTTAAGAACTTTTGTTAGACCTCAGAAAACCGGCGACATAATTCTTCGCTGGCAGAACGGTGAAGGACCTTATTCCAGAGATGAAATTACTGTCGGAACTGAAATTATTAACGATTGGAAAGTAATAACTTCTTATGTCGGATACGACCACGCGGGAAATCCGGGCAAAGACGGAAGAAGAAGGGTTTTTTCAAAGATTGATATTTTACCTCCGGGAACGATTTGCACAGAAACTTATTTGGTTGTTGGAAGTTATAAATCAGAAGCGGAAGCGAGAAACCTTGTCGGTTATATGAAAACCAGATTCTTTAGATTTCTTGTTTCGCAATTTATGTATTCGCACCACATAACGAAAGACTCTTACGCTTTTGTTCCAATTCAAGATTGCGAGCAAAACTGGACGGACGAAAAACTTTATAAAAAATACAGTATAACCAAAGATGAAGTTGAATTTATTGAATCAATGATTCGCCCAATGGAAATAAATTTATTTGAATAAATTTTCCCGCCGCGATTCGTTGTTCGGCGTTTGCGCTGTCTGATTTCCATCGCCGATTTGTTTTGTTTAGTGATAAAATGCTCCTGGAGGCACAGGGTTAAAATGACACCAACAGAAGTTTTGAGTGAAATACAAAAGATGCCGCTCGCCCAAAAACGCAAAGTTTTCTCGGAACTGAACGAGCAGTTAGAGCGAACCGACGCGGACGCTAAAGAAAAAAAGTTTGTCAACGGTTTGCGGCAAAAAGGGCTGATTACCGAAATTCCGCTTCGCCTGCCCGACGACGAACTGCGGCGAAACTTTAAGCGCGTCGAAATAAAAGGCGAACCGCTTTCCGAAACCATCGTTAGGGAGCGCGGATAAGTGGTAGGCTTTTTCTGCGACAGCAGCGCGATTGTCAAACGATACGTTAATGAAACCGGCTCGAATTTCGTTGACGGCTTAACCGATTTGAAAAGCGGCAACGTGATTTTATTATCCCGCATTACGCGAGTCGAAGTTACCTCGGCAATCGCCCGCAGATTGAAGAACGCCAGCCTGATGACCGCCGACGCGCAAAACGCGCTCGCCGCTTTTCAGCACGATTTAACGAACAATTATTTCACGGTTGAAATCACGCCCGCCCTTTGTCATCCGCGATAAGTTTAGCCACGAAACACGCTTTGCGCGGCTATGACGCCGTTCAACTGGCGGCGGCTCTGGAAGCCAACGACGAAAGACTCGCCAACGCGCTCACGCCGCTAACATTGGTGTCAGCGGATACGGAACTTAACACGGCGGCACAAGCGGAAGGATTGAACGTCGAAAATCCGAACAATTACCCCTAAAAATATTTGCCGCGCAAACGGTTTTTTGAATAATGAACAATAAATTTTTCCCGCAACGCCCCGAAGCGAATCCGACGATTTACGCTTACGAACTGGTTGATGTAGCAAGTCATAAAGGCTTACTAAAAGTCGGTTATACAACCCGTAATTCAAAAGACCGTATTGCCGAACAGCTAAAAACCAGCCGTGTAAAATACAAAATCGTAATGGAAGAATCGGCAATGCGAAACGACGGCAGCGCATTCACAGATTTTGACGTTCACCGCTATTTAAGAAAGAAAGGCATCAAAAATACCGAAGGCGAGTGGTTCAGATGCGCGCTCAACGATGTCAAAGCGGCAATCATCGCCGTCAAATCAGGTGAGCTGAACGAAGATAACCGCACGCTTGATTTCGGTATGCGCCCGGAACAGATGGAAGCCGTCAATAAAACCGCCGCGTATTTTCAAAGCTGCAAAAAAGAAGACCCGGACAACACGCCGCATTTTCTGTGGAACGCGAAAATGCGCTTCGGGAAAACCTTCGCCACATATCAACTGGCAAAGAAAATGAATTGGAAAAAACTGCTCGTGCTGACGTTCAAGCCCGCCGTTCAAAGCGCGTGGGAAGAAGATTTGATGTCGCACGTCGTTTTTAAAGGCTGGCAGTTTGTTTCATCGAAAGGATTGAAGTTTGAAGACGCGGACAAAAACAAACCGATGATTTGCTTCGGTTCGTTTCAAGATTATTTAGGCAAAAATTCGGCGGGCGGAATCAAGTTAAAAAACGAATGGGTTCACGAAATCAATTGGGATTGCGTCGCTTTCGACGAATATCACTACGGCGCGTGGCGTGAAAGCGCCAAAGAGCTTTTTGAAGCCGAAGGCGAACGTGAAATCAAATACGGCGAAGGCGAAGGCTTGGAATACTTCGACGAAAGCATAATGCCGATTACGACCGATTCTTACCTTTATCTGTCGGGAACGCCTTTCAGAGCGATTGCGTCGGGCGAGTTTATTGAAGAACAGATTTTTAACTGGACGTATTCGGACGAGCAGCGCGCCAAAGAAAATTGGGCGGGCGAAAACAATCCATACGCCGCTTTGCCGCGAATGGTAATGCTCACCTACCAATTGCCTGACGCGATTCGTGAAATTGCGATGGGCGGCGAATTTAACGAATTCGATTTGAACGTCTTCTTTTCGGCAAAAGGAATCGGCAGCGAAGCGAAGTTTACCTACGAATCGGAAGTCCAAAAATGGCTCGATTTAATTCGCGGCTCGTTTATGGAAACCGCGATTGATAATTTGAAATTGGGCGCGAAAAAACCGCCGATGCCGTTTTCAGACACACGCCTGCTGAATGTTCTCAATCACACGTTTTGGTTTTTGCCGAGCGTCGCCTCGTGCCACGCGATGAAAAATCTGCTCGACCAAAGACAAAATACTTTTTATCAGGATTATGAAATCGTCGTCGCGGCGGGAACGAGCGCGGGCATCGGCGTTCACGCTCTGCCGCCCGTTCAGAACGCGATGGAAAATCCGCTGGAATCAAAAACCATTACTTTGTCGTGCGGGAAGCTAACAACCGGCGTCTCCGTTAAACCGTGGACGGGAATTTTTATGCTCCGCAATTCTTCGAGTCCCGAAACATATTTTCAAGCGGCGTTTCGCGTGCAAACACCGTGGACAATTAAAAATCCCGATAGTCAATCTCCGAACAAAGAAACGATTATCAAAGAAGAATGTTACGTCTTCGATTTTGCGCCGGATAGAGCTTTGAAACAGATTGCCGATTATAGTTGCCGTCTGAACGTGAATGAAAGCAACCCGGAAAGCAAAGTAGCGGAATTCATTCACTTTCTGCCCGTTCTAGCGTACGACGGAAGCTCGATGAAGCAGATTGACGCGGCGGGAATCCTGGATATGGCGATGAGCGGAACGACCGCCACGCTGCTGGCAAGACGCTGGGAAAGCGCGCTGCTGGTCAACGTCGATAATTTCACGCTGCAGCGTTTAATGGACAGCCCGGAGGCGATGAGCGCCTTAAAAGGCATCGAAGGCTTCCGTAATTTGAATCAGGATATTGAAACCATCATCAACAAATCCGAAGCGATTAAAAAAGCCAAGAAGGAAGCCAACCAAAGACCTTTGACTCCTAAAGAGAAAAAAGAATTGTCCGACGCGGAAAAGGAATACAAAAGCAAACGTAAGGAAATTCAGGAAAAACTCATCAAATTCGCAACGCGAGTTCCCGTGTTTATGTATCTGACCGATTACCGCGAAAGAAGTTTAAAGGACGTAATTACGCAGCTCGAACCGGGACTTTTCAAAAAGGTAACGGGGCTTGTCGTCAAGGATTTTGAATTACTGGTTAGCCTCGGCGTATTCAACAGTGCATTAATGAACGACGCGGTTTACAAGTTCAAGCGTTATGAAGATGCGAGTTTGGAATACGTTGGAATTAACAAACACGCAGGCGAAGATGTCGGTTTGTTTGATACTGTTTTAAGTCCAACAGATTATCAAGAGAGTTTTGTAGTTGAACATAATTAGCTGATACAACGCTGGGCGAAAAACTTGAGGAATTTTCATTTTCCAAACGTGGTGCTGCCGTTGCAGAAAATTGTCAAAACCGTCGAGGAATTCGAGTACGCCGCCAGCAGCGCGAAGCCTCGAGCCAAGCCGAAAATCTTTTATAAACTCTACTCCATCGCACTTTTCGCGGTGAATTGTAAATTTTATGAGCCAAATTTATAACGTCTATTGCGATGAAAGCAGCCATCTCGAAAACGACCATCAAAGCGTAATGGTTTTGGGCGCGGTCTGGTGTTCGCTCGAAAAGGTGCGGGAGATTTCAACACGCCTTCGTGAAATTAAGGAAAGACACGGGCTAAAACCCGATTTTGAAATCAAATGGACGAAGATTTCGCCTGCCAAACAGCAATTTTATTTAGACGTTCTCGATTACTTTTTTGACGACGACGATTTGCATTTTCGAGCTTTGGTTATTCCTGACAAGACAAAATTGCGCCACACTGATTTTGTTCAAACTCACGACGATTGGTATTACAAAATGTATTTCTCGATGCTCAAAGTCATCCTAGCGCCGGAAGCGTCTTTCCGCATTTACCTGGACATCAAAGACACCCGAAGCGAAGCGAAAATTAGAAAGCTACACAATTTTTTATGCGACCACGTTCAGGATTACGAACGCCGCATTGTTGAAAGACTACAAAGCGTCCGCTCGCACGAAGTCGCGATTTTGCAGTTGGCTGATTTGCTAATCGGCGCGGTTAATTATGTCAATCGCAACTTACAGACTAGCGCGGCGAAAACCGCTGTTGTTAATCGCTTGCGCGAACGTTCGCATTACAATCTGACGCGTTCGACTCTGCCGCGTGAGTCGAAAGTTAATATATTTGTATGGAAAGCGCAGGAGGACGAATAATAAATATGCCGAATTGGTTGCCCTCACCCGTTCAATATGCAGATTTCGGCGGAGATTGGGAAAGATTTATCGAAGAAGTTTATAACCGTTTTGTGCGCGATTTCTTGAATGATTTTAATCGACGGCAATTACGGTTTGAGGGCATTCCACTTAGTTTGCGCCGGCACCCGCTTGTTCGCGGAAAAGAAGCCTCTTTTTGGCACTTAGTTTCGACGGGAAATATTGAAGAAGAACGTCTGCCGGACTTTGACCGTTGTGAATGTATCAGTTGGGCGCGAGCAATTATTGACAATGCCAACGATAGATTCGTCAAAAGATGGGAAAACACCCGCGATGGCAACACTAATATTTGTCTGTGGTTGGAGTCGGAAAATTATATTGTCGTTTTAGGAAAGCGTAATGGTTACGTTATATTGCTGACGGCTTATTTTGCTCAGGAATATAAGCGAAAGAAATTTCAGCGCGAGTATGATGAGTATATTAAGTCTTTAAAAAGCTGAAACCGCCAGCTTTCGCTGACGGAATCGAATACTCCTTCTACGCTTGGTAGATGAGCTATAGATATTTTCATACGATTTGATGTTGTTAGTCAACAACAATGTTATTATATCTGCTTATCAATTTAGTAACGCATTATTAGTTTTTACAAGTCTGACACGCCCATTTTTCCAAATATCGGTTCTATTTTTTTACCGGCTCAAAGGGCACCTTGTACCCTCCGCACGATTCGCTAAAATCTACCCAGCACCGCGATTGAATGAAATTGTGTTCCATCAATTGGGCAAATATGTCTGTATTAAATGAGAAATCCGTCGCCGCAGCCTTGCCGATATGCCCATCTTTTTGCGCATCTGAAACCAAACGGCGAACCGCTTGAATTATCGCGATTTTTTTAGAATACAAATGCGATACTCGCCAATCGAGCCTGTTTTCCGTCGAGGTTGACTTTAGATGCCGCATCCAGTTTTCGTTGATTTCCACCCAAACTTCGCCGATAACCGGCACGTTGAACAAACTGGTCTTCGGCTGCCGGAAATTGGGCGGAGCGATTTTTATTATCTGTTGATAAAGGCCGGACGGCTGTATTTGGGCTAATTCCTGCAAACTTCCAACCGGTACGCTGCCCTCATATTTTCCATACCGATCCTCGATCGTCGATTCCTCTGGCCATAAATTTCCTTTAATCATAATTATTTTTTAACTTCCTTTGTACAGTTCTTGGCATTCGATTCCGCGCATAGCTGGTTTTAACCAGCGCGGATTGGACTCAAATATGCCAAACTCGAATGCCGTCCAATTCGATTGTAATAACCTTCAATGTACGCAGCGGATTTCCGTCCGTGCTAATTTAATATTAGAAAGTAAATAGAGATAATGCGATTAGACCAGGCGTGATTGATCAACTATTTTCCAAGGCAATCAAACCTGCCGGACCGGCATTTTTGTCAAACTTCCTGCAAAACTCGAAGCGAGATAAAAACAAAAAAGCCAGAAATTTCATTTCCGCTTCGGGAATTCTGCAAGCCAGCGGAATAATTCAGCCGGATGGCTCGATGCACCTGTTGCCGATAATAATGGAAAATGGCGGACCTAAACTTTTTTAAAAAGTAAAAAATAAAGAGTAGGACGACATTAATTTGTCGTCCTACTCTTTTTTATAAATATAAATAAAATACTTAGGCTGAAAGCATTAACATAATTCTCTCCTGTATAGGAGATAAAGGTTTACGTTCTTTAATACGTTTTATAACCTTGACGGGCTTTTTATCTAATTGTTCATAGAACCATTCAGCGGCATGCGTGTGCCTGTAAGTGCCGTCAGCGCACCCGCTCTCGGTTGGCGCGTAATCGTTTTGAGAAAGCCATGCAAAAGCGTCGTAGACGTCGATGAACCGCGCCAGCTCTTCGTCTTCATACTCTTCTGTATCCTCGTAAAAATCAATTGATTTAATTATACAAAAGCCTGTCCCTGCCGGGGTCGGAAGATCGACTATTCGAACATCGACGGGCTTTCTTAACCAATACGGGCGTGATGTCATTTTCATGTCTGGCAGTCTACCTCGACCGCCCCGGCGCGTACAAGTGTGAAATTCATGCGCCGAGCAGGCGTGCAACTTCGCTAGCCGAAAGCCTTCCCTTCGGGGATACGGTTCTATTGCCAACGCTAACGGATTCGCGCGGCGACGCTTGGTTCTTCTCTACGCCGAGGGACACGACTATTTCCACGAACTCTGGTTAAAAGGGCAGCCTGCTACCAAAGAAGCATTATTTAAATCGTGGCAAATACCGACCGCCGTATGCGCTCCCGACGGTACGGTAATCCGCTCGAACAACCCGTATATTTCCGCCGTTGAACTTGAAGTAATTCGCCGCGCCCAGCCGATTAAAAAATGGGAGCAGGAATACCTTGCCTCGTTCGATGCGCGTGTTAGTGCTGTATTCCAGCGCGAATGATTCAGCAACTTTATAGATAGGAACAAACTGCCGCCGGGGCTTACATGGTACAGGTACTGGGATACCGCTTCGAGTATTAAATCGAGCGCCGACTTTTCGGCTTCGATGGCGGTAGCTTTTGATACCGATGACAATATGTACGTTCGCGACATTATTAACGAGCAGCGCGAATTCAACGATTTAATAAATTTAATGAAGGCGCCGTTCATTACCGACCAAGCTTTTACAACAATTCAGGGTATCGAACAAAAAGCGAACGGCTTAAGCATATTCCAGAAATTAAAAGAAGACCCCGAGCTTCGCTCTTCCGGTTCAAAGCCGCACCCTGTCGATGTAGTTGGCGATAAATGGCAGCGCGCTAATAAGTGGAGCTGGTACGCGCAGTATGGAAAGTTGTTCGTTGTTAACGGTCCGAACGTGCTTCCATTCATTGACCAAGCCAGCAGTTTTACCGGAAACGAGGGCGACCTGCACGATGATATGATCGACAGCGCTTCGGGCGCTACTACATGGCGCAAAAACGCCTTGGACAGCACGCGCCGGTTCGTTAGCAAGAGTTGGTAGAGGAATTATTTATATGAAGAATACAAAAATTATGCGACCGGATTTTCACGATAAACCGCTTACAAAATCTATGAAATCGGTTAATTTCGCCGACTTCCTTGGAGATTCCGGGCAACAGCACCGAACACCGGGCGGCATTCGTTTCGGCAACGCTCTAGGCAACACCAGTATTAACGCTTACGAAAACAGCGCTGTAGCCGCTTGTTTGGGCTGGGTGCATAGAAACGTCGGTCACGCAGAACGGAAGGTTTACCGTGTAAGCCAAAGTGGAAATAAAAAGGAAGAGCGCTTTCACCCGATAGTTCAGCTGCTCAAGAAACCGAACACTTTATATAATATGCGCCGAGATGCAGGGATTAAATAATTTTAATCTAGTTCCATCCGGCGCTTTTCTTTTGTGTTCATTTATTTTAATCCCAGCGTATTTACTGGCTTATGCAGGATTAAAATATTTTAATGCCACGCGCGGGACTTGTAATCTTCTGCCTGCTCCATAATATCTTCGGCTTCGATTCCGGCTTCGAGCATGGCTTGGGCGTCGTCAAATTCACATGCACGTCTAATGGCGTCGCGGTGGCGATCTTTTTTATTTGCGAAATTAGCGAATCGATTGTTAATGACGTCGAGAGATTTTTTAAATTGGTACGAGTGCAGTGTTTCTTCTTGGTAATAAACTTTTGATTTCATGTGGAGTATTTAAACATCAATCCACCTTTTCGTACAAACAAAGAAATAATAGAAGAGCAATCCCGCAGAGTCTCGCTCTCATTGCCCGATCACGCGTCTGCATGAGTTCGGTTTGGGACTTTCTAAAAATTCAGACATAAATCGAAACGGTATTTATTTACAAAAATTACCGATTCATTGTTGTTTTCGTCGACACGCACGACGCACGCGCCGCACCCGGCGTCTGTCGCCGCCGCAATCGCTTCCTACCGCTCGTTTGTTGCAAAAAGCACCTGGAAATCACTGCCATTGATGGATTTATTTGATTTGTTCCTTGCAAAATGCAAGAATATGAAAGTTGAGCGATTAAAATATGCACACGATCAGCCGAAGAAAATTACGCGAGTTTTGGGAAAAGAAAGAAAACCAGCGGCTCGGCGGCAGTTCTCGACGCCTGGTATAAAGCGATCGACAGAGGCGAGTGGCATAACATTTCTGATTTGCGGGAAACTTTTCCGCACGCCGATTTGGTCGGAAGCTGCACGGTCTTTAATGTCGGCGGCAACAAATTCAGAATCATCGCTTACATTAATTTTCGCACCCAGCGGTGTTATATCCTGCACGTTCTAACGCACAAAGAATACGACAGGGAAGCGTGGAAAAAAGATTGCGGCGGCTGAAAGCTATTGCTAGTAATTTAAGACGGAGAATAATTTTATGACCGGCACAATCAACAATACGAAATACGCGGAAATCTTAGCGACCGCTCTTCCGCGAAAAATCGAAACCGAAGAAGAAAACGAACGCGTTTTGAAAATTATCGAGAATTTAATGAGAAGGGGCGAAGACAATCTGTCGCCCGAGGAAGAAACGCTTCTGGTTTTGCTCGCCGAACTCGTCGAAGATTTCGAGAAGAAGGCTTACCCGGAAGTCGGCAGCTCTTCGACGCCGCGCGACGTGCTAATGTTTTTGATGGAGCAGCACGGATTAAAACAAAAGGATTTGGTTGATATTTTCAGCTCGAGCGGGACAATCTCGCAGGTACTAAAGGGCGCACGAGAAATCAGCAAAGCGCAGGCAAAAGCTTTGGCGGAAAGATTCAAAGTGTCGGCTGAATTATTTATCTAAAACAGACTGTGTTTAGCACCAGCCAAAAGCCGAAGAAAGGCGGGCAGCATGGAGCGTAAAAATTCCTTTGATATTGAAAAGTTTTTAGCACTATGAGCGGCTCGGCGAGCAATGTTGCTAACCCGAAGTAAAAATTCCATATTTGGACACGTTCCTTTCTTGGTGTGTCATAAACCACCGGATACTGTTGTCCTATTCAATTTGCCAATCTTGCAAACCGGGAAACTCTTGTTTTTGCCGGTATTTCCCGATTCAGGAAGTTGACTGCCCGCACTATATTGATCGCCGTTGCCGTCGCTACTTCCTGTAAATGGGTTTTCTCCAAACCCCGGTATCTTGACCTCCGAGAGCGTTCCGCGTCTGACTCCCTGTGATATGGTGCCTTCGATTCCGGCTCGTTTCCGGTATTCGTTTCGTCCTTCAGAACTGGCTAGTTTCCTTCGCGTCTGCTCAAGGGCTTCATACATCTCCCGATTCGGAATTTGTAAAGATCTGCCCGCCTTTTTGTTTCGCACACATTGGTTTCGGCTTTGGCAGTTTAGACAATCCTGCGGCTTGAATTTAATCTTGACGACCGAACGCGCATATTCCTTTGTTTGATATTCATACCAGTAAACACTTTGTTTGCCCATCGGACATCGTGCTTGTCGGTGATCCCAATCGATTTGAAACTGTGAGGCATCGATCCCGCCCTCACGCGCCTGCCAACTTGGATTCAATCGCATCGGACCAAACAGTTCAATCCCGTACTTTCGGGAGCTTTCCACCACCAACTCCGCATCCACATAACCGGTATCGACCAGGTGTCTCGAAGGCAGTAAGTTATTCGCCTGCAATGCCTTTTGAATATCATCGGTACAGCTGACATCCTGAGTTGTCGCAACTGTTGTCAGAACATTAGTAATAATACGAGGCAGCCCCTCATCACAGGTTTCACTTAAATGAACTTTGTATCCCGTCCACGATAGATCACGTTTGGTCGAGAAACGTGCCTCAGTATCATAAGGCGATTCAATCGCGGTCGCCGCTTTTGTCAGTTCGGTGTT
>JAABUN010000522.1_pt1 | contig 98852 bp, 1 predicted proteins | sample 5559311 | NCBI WGS metagenome assembly JAABUN01 (sample SAMN10711877, study PRJNA513370) | rock metagenome | isolation source: Antarctica rocks | place: Antarctica: Victoria Land, Siegfried Peak sud | reverse complement strand
CCTAGTATTTTATTATTATATAACTAGTATTAAGTAATTAGGATAAAGTCTACTAGTACCTAGGTATATTTAATTTCTAAACTATATAAATTTATAAATAGCGGAGTAATTACTAGTATAAGTTACTATATAATAGCTCGTTAGTCCTTACCCGTCTACTATATAACAGCGCTATAATACTTAAAAATCTTTAAGTTATAGAAGGGAGGAATATTATAGAATCTTTTATCTAATTATACCTTCCCTAGTACCTCCTTTAATATCCCTTTAGACCCCTTTATTTTCCTAGTACTAGGTATACTATCTATTAAAATATAGGGTCCTACTAAGACGCTAGTATACTTAGTAATATATAACTAAGTAGTCTCTTAGTATCTATACTTAATTCTTATATATCTAGACTTAATAACCTAATTAACTATTCTACTATATATTTTAATAGGTTATAAGCCTAGAGGTATAAGTATTAATTTTAATTATAGCTATTACTTATCCTATCTTAGCTAATATAATATTAAAGTCTTAGTAGCCTCTAATACTCTTTAATAAGTTAATAATTACTATTATCATATATATTACCTAAAATTCTTTAACTTTTTATTAAAGTACTTAGCTTTTACTATTATAAGTAACCTTGGATAGATAAGTAAACTTAATTAATTTATAATTATAAGGTTTAAAGACTAGTTATAAGGGCTATTATAATAGTATTATTAATATAAGTACTACTAAATAACTATACTTAGACCCTTAAGTAAATACCTACTTCTAACCTTATTATTATAATAAATATTAATTTCATAAGTAGAAATCCTATTAATACTCCCTTTATTAAGCCTTCTTAAGTAGACTATTACTACTTTATACTTAGGGAAAGAAAGATACTTCCTCTTTTTAAATAATTATAATAGATACTATTTTCTATAATAATCTCTACTTTATTATATTATACCTTCTAATATTATTTAGCTATTTCCCCTTAGAAAAATCTCTTTAAAGGAAGTTAGGCCCTAGCTATCTTAATTCTTCTAGATTTTATTAAATAACTATTAATTATCTAACTAGGCCTAGAACTAGCTTTTTCTACTATTATAACTACTAACCTAGCTATTTTTATTAAGTTAGCCCTTTAAAGTTTATATCCTTAAGAATATAAAGATAGCTTATTATAATAAATAACTTATTAATCTTCCTTTTATAATTTTTAAGTTAAACTAGTTTATATTAATACTCCTTAAATCCTATTTTTATTTTAATATCTTAATTACTATTTATTAATATTCTAGGTTAAAGTTCTTCCCTTACTTACTAAAAGCTATTATAAAGGAAGTTAAAAAGCCTATTATTAAAGAAGATAATAATAATTATAAATTATTATAATTACCCTTAAGTTATAATAATTTTAAGTTAGAAGTTAATAAACTATTACTAAATACTCTTAATAAAACTATTCTCTTTAGCTTATAAGTTAAAGGTAATAGATTTATACCTCCTCTTTTAATATCCTTATCTTTAATATCTTTATTAATAGAATTATTCTAAGACTTTATAAATAATATATTATTAAGCTTAACTAATTAATTATTATTTAAAGCTAAATCCTTAAAAGTAGACTTTTAGTAAAATAATTAATAATTAAAGTAATAGTAAGAGCTTTCCCCTTACTTTAATTATAATCCTTAAGTCTAACTTAGGTTATATTTATTAGGTTAAAGAAATTGATAACTAGCTAGTTTTTAATAACTTTAATCCCTTTTTAAAAGTTATATAAATTAAGGTATATATTATAATTTATAATTATCTTAGGTTTAATACTTATAAATCTATTAAGGACCCTATTTATTTTAACTTATAAGCTTAAGCTATCTTTAATAAAATTAAGACTAATTTTAAGTTAATAAGCTCTAATATTTATATTAAGCTAGTTTATTACCTTTATATAATCTACCTTAATAGGTCTATTATGAAGGATATAAATAATTATACCTACTAGTTTTAAGAGGTTAATATTAAGCTTAAAGAGTTAGATAAAGAGGTAGTTATATTAGAGGCTTATATAATCTAACTTTACTTTATTAGATTAAGTAGTACTTTTAATACCTTTTAAACTATTTATATTTAGAGTTATACTTTCTTTAACCTAGGAAAGGTCCCCCTTAATTAAGTTATACTTACTACTTATAATAAAGAGTAATATTAATAATAAGCCTTAAAAAGTTATACTATTATTATATTTAAAGCTTATTATACTTAAGGAAAGGATAAGGGGGATAATAAGTTATAATAGAATTATAATTAATATAAGGATATCTTATATAAGTCTTACTACGCTTATACTATAAATTAATACTAGGAGTAGTTTCCTTACTTAAAGCCTAATAAATTTAAGAAAGCTTTAATAAAGGCTACTATTACTTAAGCTAATAATAACTTAAAAAAGTAAAAACTTAATAATACTTCTATTAAATCTAACTTTATAAAATATACTAATAAATTTAATATTTATAAAATAGCTAGTAATAAAGTTATTATTTTAATAGTAATTCTTAAGAAATTACTTATAAACTTAAATAGTATAATAATTAGTACGTCTTTTAGAATTAGAGTATATTTATTAACTTATAATTAATTAAGATCTCTTATATTATTAAGAGTATTAGCGGCGTCTAATATACTTTATAAGGTAGTAGGACTATTAAGATTAATTATAATATTAATAGTAACCTTAGGTTAATACTTATATCTAATATTATATAAGTACTTAATCTAGGCGTTAATAGTCTCCTATCTATTAGTTAGCTCTTTGATATTAATATAAATATAACTTATATTAAAGTAGGCTATATTATTTTAAAGGGACTAATAGCCTTTAATACTAACTAATTTATAAGAGTTTTTACTCTAGACTTATAAAAGCCCTTAGCCCTTAATACTTATAATATTCCCTTAGATAAAGTTTAATAGTTATAATATACCTATATAAGGTACCTTAAATAGCTAGCGATGAGATCTACCTATACGCGGTACTAGCTATAAACCTATTACTTATTAATAGAGCTAAGAGGTCTCTAGTTTAAATATAGTTAGAATAGAACTAAGATATTATATAGTAGTAGAGCCCCTTATATAAAGCTTTTATACGCGTAGCGAGCGCGCCCTTAATATATATAATAATACCTACCTTAGTTCCTACTAGTAGTACTAGCTCTATATATAAGAGACTCTAGGTTAAGAGATAAAAGGTATTATACTAAGTAGATAAGTTAGAATAATAGGCTAGGGCTACCCCCCCTAGCTAGGAGGATTATAACTACGCGTAGGAGTAGGAGTAGTAACCCTATAATTATAAGTATAACTAGCGGGATTTTAATATAATCTACTTTCTATTATAAGTAGATTATTATATAACTTAATACTAGGAAATAGTAATATAATAGCGGTAGTAAAGTATATTTATACCCCCCCTTAATAACTCTAATATATAAGGACTAGTTAGGAAAACGGTACTACTATCGACGTGGCGTCTATAGTACGTAGTAGTACTGCGCTACCCCTTTACCTGTAATATATAAAGGAGGGAATTCCCCCCGAAGGGGAGGGTAGTAGTTAGTCTTACTATTAATAAGAATAGAGAGTTTTATATATATACGTATACGTACCGTTTATAGTACTTAATAGCTATATTATTACGTAGTACACTTATATTCTAATTACTCTACCCTACTTAGGGGTAGTAGCCTAACTATTAGTAAGATAAGTAGAGAAGCGTCGTTATAAGCGTAAGGAAAAAAGGTTAGTTAACTACTATAAGTAACCCGCCCTAATGTAAGAGACTAAGCTTATAGAGAAAGTAAGTCTTAAGAATTAGTTAATAAATTAATAATAGATATATCGCGATTATAATTAACTATCTAGGGGTAACTACTAGGTATATAAACCTAGTCCCCGTTACTTAAAACCTAAGAAGTACTATTATAAAGGATATAAGAACTTAAAAAAGAAGTCTCTAAGAGGTAGTAGATATAAGATCTATAATAATATTTATAAGAGTTAGGGTAGGAAATATATACTAATGATACTACTTAAGCGGGTTATTAATATTACCTATTATTAATAAAAGAATTAGAACTAAAGTGTCCTTAATATAAAACTTATATTCTTAGGCCGTAGGACCTATATATATATAATAGGAAGTTAATATAAGAATATTAAGAATAGTTTAATAATATAATTAATATAATTAAAATAAGTATAACTTATTTTCTTAATAAGTTTATAAAAATCTAATATATATTATAGTATATAACCCTAGACCCTAAGGCTATATAATATAAGTATATAAAGGATATATTAAAGGATAAATAGTCCTAAAAATACTTTAATAATTTCTTAATAAATTAAGTAAAAGATCTTTAAAATTAATATTTAATAACTAGTAAATACTACTTAGAAGCTAAGTAAAAGGAATATTAAAAGATTATAGACTTTATAAATTACCTTATTAAATTAGAAAGATAACTTAAGCTATTAATAGAGTATATACTTTATAATAACCTTTTAAATAAATTATATAAAGATCTTTATCATTAACTTATAATATAACCTAATATCCTAGAGATAAGGGATACTCTTATTATACTAATAACCTAACTAGAGCCTTATATAACTCTACTTATATATAAAGATTAAAGGGATAATACTCCTACTAGGGGTTAATATCCTTAAAGAGGAAGAGGAAATTTCTAAGGGTAAAGAGATAATAGCCTATATATAAAGTAAGAAGGGCGGGGCGGTATTAGGGCGTTATTATACCTTCCCTAAAGACCTAAGCCTAACCTCTCTATTATTAAGTATTATAATTATTAAAAGAAGGGATATATAGCTAAGGATTACTAGAGCGTAAAATTAATAGTTATAAGTACTATAATTAATAAGCTTATAACTAATAAGATATCTAGTAATAAGTAGGCTAAGAGAGGCTTAAATTTAAAAAACTCCTAAGTACTATAATTACGTCTGCTATTATAGTATAAGGGAAGAAGTAGATATAGCGACTTATTATTATAGTATAAGTAGAGCTTAAGGGCTTATAAAGAGAATTTATTATATTAATTAACTCTAGAGTAGATACTAATTATATTAATATACGCTTAATAAAGGAGTAGGATTAGGAAATAGACCTAAGCTCTAGTAATACCTTATATAATAGAGTCAGGAACCTAATATTATTACTAGGTTCTTATATAAGAGAAATTAAACTTATTAATTCTAATAGTATTATATAATATTATAAGGGCGCCTTCTATGTAATAATAAACCTTAACTATAACTTCTACCTTAGGTATTTATAGTTAGAAGAATAAAATCCCTAAGTAGATTAACCTACGTAGAACTAGTATTTCCCTATTAAAAAAAGTAATATTAAGGAGTACTTTAGTACTACTAAAGCCTTAGAGGAGTAGCTGAATAGTATTATATTTATTATAGCGTACTCGGGAGTAGGTAATAAAAGCCTACCGCCCGAAGTTAAGCTCCCTCTAGAATTTTAGGAATTCTAAGACGTCTTCTTAATTAAGAATATTAGGGTACTACTAGACTATATGTATTATAATTACGCGATTAATATAAAGGAGAATAAGGAACCTCCCTTTAACCTACTTTATAACTTATTAAAGAAAGAGTTACGCGTATTAAGGGAGTACCTTAAGTAGGCTTTAAAAAAGGGATAGATTTATTATTCTATAAGTCTAATAGGTATACTAATTCTTTTTATACTAAAAAAGGATAAAATATTACGCTTATATATTAATTATAAGGCGCTTAATAAAATTATAATTAAGAACTACTATCCGCTTCTATTAATTAATAAAATATTAATAAGATTAATTAATACTAAGTACTTAATTAAGTTAGATCTTAAGGATATATATTATTACCTATAAATAAGAAAGGGTAATAAATAGAAGACTATATTTTATATAAGGTACGGCTATTTTAAATATATAGTTATACCTTTTAGACTTATTAATATACCTACCTTATTTTAAGTATATATTAATAAAGCCCTAGCGGGACTACTTAATATTATTTATATTATTTATCTAGATAATATCCTTATCTACTCCTAGGATAAAAAGTCTTATATTAGAGCTATAAAGGTAGTACTATAATATCTTCGCGAATTTAAACTTTATATTAGCTTAAAAAAATAATTTATAATAATAGAAGTAGAATTCCTTAGCTTTATTATTAGCCGTAATAGCGTATATATAGATCTATATAGAGTAGATATTATAATAGAATAGCTAGAACCTAGGAGTATTAAGGATATTTAGATCTTTTTAGGGTTTACTAATTTCTACTATTATTTTATTAAGTACTATTCCTCTATAACCGCGGCGTTAATAGATTATCTAAAAAATAATTATCTATATATTAAAAATAGAAAGTTAATATTAAGTAATATTATAAGAGTAGTATTTAAGTAGTTAAAGTAACTCTTTTATAAGGCGCTATTACTTATATATTTTAACCTTATAAGAGAAATCTAACTAGAGACTAATACTTTAATTCTAGCTATTATAATTATTTTATTATAAAAGTTCCTAATTAGTATTAAAGGGGCAGAAGTAGAATAATATCCTATTACCTTCTACTCTTATAAGTTATATTTAGTAGAAACTAGATATAAGACCTATAACTAGGAACTACTTATAATACTTAAGGCGTTCTAGGTATAAAGGTACTTCTTAGAAGGTAGCCTATACCTAATTATAGTAATTATTAATTATAATAACTTAAGGTATTTCTAGATAATATTATTATTAATAAGGAGATAAGTATATTAGGTAATAAAGCTTATAATATATAACTTTAAGATATACTATTATATAAGTACTAGGAACCTAGCTAACGCCCCGTTAAGGTAACTAGATTATATACTAGTAATAGATAAAGAAGATGTTTATCTATTAATATTATAAAATAAGTTAAAGAATATTAGGTATATTCCTTTTAATAAGTATTATATATATAGTATTTATAAAGGTTTATAAGATAATAAGGCCTATAATTATGAATAGTATAAAAGGTTAGAGATAGGGCTTAGAAAGTTATATACCCTAAAAACGGGGGAGAGTAACGCGCTTTTAGAGACGTAGAGTAGCGTAGGTAATAGCTTAAACCCTATTATAGGATAGTTTAATATTAATTAAATAGTACTTAGAAGGTATATTATAACTATATTAATAATAGAGCGCGTATAAAATAAGTATAATAACTTAATATTAGAGATACTCTAATATCTCTAAGAGGGAGATAAGGATATTTATAATAAGAAATAATTATTAAAGTCCTAGGGCTATAAAAAGGCCGCTGACGTATCTCTATTAGTAGATAAGATAGGGGTCCTTTATAAGGGTAGCGTAGTTTTTATACCTAGTAATAAAGTAATTAGATAAGAAATCTTAAAGCTTTATTATAATAACCTTTATACTAGCTACTACTTATAGAAATATATATAGGAGCTTATTAAGTAGAAGTTCTATTGAAAATTAATAGGATAAGATATTTATAATTATATATAAGAATACTTAACCTACTAATTAATAAAGCCGCGTAGATATACTATTTATAGTATATTATTACTATTATTAATACTTATAAGACCTTTTTAGGAAATTATAATAGACTTTATTATAGATCTCCCTCTAAGTGAATAGAAGGGTTGCGTCTATAACGTGATCTTAATAGTTATAAACTATTATATTAAGGTAGCTAGGTATTTACCTATTATAAAGATAGTTAATACTATTAGTATTACTAACCTATTATACTATTAAATCTTTTTAAGGTTTAATTAGCTAGAGGATATTATTAGTAATTAAGGAATAGTATTTATAAGTAGCTTCTAGGTAGCTATATATTATTATACTAATATAAAAAGAAAGCTTAATACTACCTTCTATCCTTAAATAGATAGTTAAATAGAGAGATAGAATAGTACGCTTAAGTAGTATCTACGCTACTATTCTACCTAGAGATAAGATAACTAAGTAGAGTTACTTTATCTAATAGAGTTTATATATAATTATATAAAGTATACTAGTACTAGGTTACCTTTATATAAGGCGCTTTATTACTACTTACCTAAGCTAGATATAAAGCTTTTAGAGCTATTATTAGGAGAAGTCCTATTAATATAAGAAAGGATTAAATTACTTTAGAAATAAAGGGAAGGTTTAGAGTAGTACCTATATTAAATATGAGCTATATAAGTAGATTATATAAATAAATAATAAAAGTAAAGATAATAAAATATATATAATTATATCTTATTAAATATAAAGTATATTAAATTAGTATAAGTAACTAAGAAATTATTATAATGTTATTTAAGGCCTTTTAAGATCCTTAATTATATTAGTAGTTAGGCGTATAAGTTATAACTACCTAATACCTTTTATATATATAATATCTTTCACGTCTTACTTATAAAGCTATATTAAGGTAATAGTAAGAGTATTATAAAAGCTATATAAGTAGAGCTTATAAATAATAAAGATAAATAGGAAGTTAAAGCTATTTTTAACTATAAAATCTCTTATAATAAACCTTAGTATTTAGTAAAGTAGAAGGGTTAGTCTTATAATTATAATTAATAGCTATATAAGCGGGACTTAGTTAATACGCTAGATATATTAAAAAGATTTAAGTAGGATTACCTTAAGGTATAAAGTTTATATCATATAAGAGGGGAAATAATTTCTATTATTATAAATAAAAAAGAAAAGATACCTAATATAACTAGACTATTAAGGGCGTTATAAGAGAGGGCCGCTATATTATACTAGTAGCGGTACTAGGCCTATTACTATTACTACTACTAGTAATAGGAGTATCCTCCTTATTATCCTCTTCTTTATCCTTTATAATAGGAGGGAGGCGCTCTTATAATATATTAGTAAGGCTTTAAAAGTACTTTAAAAGGGAAGATAGAGTAATATATATACGCTAATAAAGGATATTAAGAATACCCTCTAGGGTATTTATAATATAAATAGTAATAGCTAGGTTAACCCTAATAGGAGCCGTAGTAATAGTAGGGGCGGAGGAGGCGCGGTAAAGGTAATAGTAATACTATTAAATAAGCCTATTAAAGGTTTACTAGAATCTAGTAAGTTAAGGGAGGTTAGAGCTAGCGTTTAAAGTAGTTATAATATCTAAAGACTAAAGAAGGCGCGTATAAGCGCGGCGAGTATAAGTAGAGATCTCCTATTAATATTTAATATTAAGATCTTTATAATAATTATATCTAGTAGAGCTAGGGGAGGCGCGTATATAAGTTATACTACTAAAGGGATAAGTAAAGCCTTGACTAAAAATATTAGACTTACGGCTCTTTAGATTAAAATATAATATAATAAAGGTATATTATACGAGATAATATAAGAATAGGTTAGGAGCGGCTTAGTAGGGGAGGTTATATACTACCGCGAGTAGAGGGGGTAGTAGTAGTCTTCTTTTAATTAGTAGTAAGGGTAAGTTTATTACTAAGAATTACTTATAAAATAACTACTAGAAGTATAAGGAGGTATAATAAGGCGTAGAGGGGGTAATAATATAAATAAGACTTAAAAAGGACTTAGTATAATTAATAAAAAATAAAAAATATTATAATTAGAAGAATAATATTAAAGTTATATAAAGAAGGTACGCCTTAAGTACTTAATAAACCCTTAATAGTAACGACTTCCTATTTACTTTAAAATACTAAGACTTTTAACTACTTTTATAATAAATTAATAAAGAATAATAGGAAGTATAATAGGAATATATTATATTATAAGGATTATATAGAGGAGTATTATCCGTAATTATTATAATTTAATAAAACTATATACTATTAAGGCTTAGCTTAAAAGGCCTTATAAATAATTATATTATTACGCTCTTATTAGAGCGATATTCTATTACTAAGGGAGTATCTTTTATAGATTATAACCTTTTATACTCTTAGAGCCTAAGAGCCTAGATAAGAAGATAATTATAAGGACTAGTTAGGAATATAGTACTACTATTAACGTGGCGTTTATAGTACGTAGTAGTACTACGCTACCCCTTTACCTATAATATATAGAGGAGGGAATTCCCCCTAAAGGGGAGGGTAGTAATTAATCTTACTATTAATAAGAATAGAGAGTTCTATATATATACGTATACGCACCGTTTATAGTACTTAATAGCTACTTTATTACGTAGTACCCTTATAAATAGCTCCCTCTTATATATTATAAAAAAGATACGCGGTAGATCCTAACAAGAGTATTATAAGCCCTCTACTAAACTAGTAAATATAATAACCTAGTATTATAAGTTAAATAGAAAAGGATACCTTAATATTAGATAGTATAAGAGAGGAGTAGCTAGGGTAGTAGTAGACTAGTAGGAGGGCTAGGGGTACTTACTAGTATTAATTAAACTATATAAGGAAGGGTAAGAGGGTAGTTAAGGGAGTATAAACCTTTTAAAAGTAAAGGAAGGGGCGTAGCCCTAGTAAGAGAGAGGAGTATATAGATATTAAGATCTAATATAAGGATAATTTAGAGAGTAAGAGAGAGGATAGTATATAATATTTAGAGGCCTAGAAGCGTTATAATAGATAGGGTAGGTAAAAGAGGTTTTTTCCTATAATTTATAGTTTCCTCTTAATAAAAATAAAGTTAGAACGCCCTTATTAGCTCTACTCGTATAATCTATAAGTAAGTCCGATCGCTTAGTAGCGGCGGGAGAACCTACTAATTATCTAACTAAGATTTAGCGTATTTTACTCGATCTTCTCCGTATAAATACTTATTTTTCTAGTTAATAATATTATTATTATAGCTACTACTATAGTAAACTATATCTATATAAGTACTCTATAATTCCATTACTTAGCTAATTAATTAGATATGCTAGATAACTTCCCCTAAGATTATAAGCGCCCTTAAACGGGTAATATTATCGCCTTTACCCTCTACCTAAGTAATACTATCCTAGTTACCGGCGTTACCTTATAAGATAATACTACCTTCCTAGGCTAGGTATAACGTAGTACTATTAAGGATTAGCTAGAGCGTCGGCTAGAGGATAGAGATACTACTATATAAGGGCGGATTATAAGTATAGAGGATTTTAAGTAGAAAGGCTATAAGACCTATACCTAGGGAGATGTCTCTATCCTCTAAAATTATTAGTAAAGCCTTAATTTACCCGGTTAATAAGTAATAATCTACTTATTCCGCTACTAGTTCTCTATAGAATTCTACTCCTACTTAAGAGCCTCTTAGGCGTTATTTTTTACCTTTTTACTTACCCCCTTAATCTAATACTATTAAGGCTATAAAGCGTTCTTAAGAGGTTCTTATAATAACTTAATCTAATAAAGATCTAGTAAGTTAGGATTTTAGTCTACCTTCTTTATACTACGTCTTTCCCTTTTATCTTAATATAGTTTTACTACTTTAATATATATAGGAGTATTATCCTTAATAACCTAGATATCTTTATTAGGGTTCCTTATTGTAACCTCTTCTATATATATATATATAAGCGAGCTAATAAGATATATTCCTTATACTAGTTACTATTAATGCCGTAGCCTTTTAAAACTAAAAGGGGGATATACTTAAAGATATAGCCAATTTTCTAATTTTACTTTTACCCCTTTTATCCTCTACTACGTACTTTATAAGTAATGTTATATTCCTAGATCTATTAGTTCTTATCCTTTAATTTATTAGTAATTCCTTATAAAATAAGAAAGTAGAAGTTACCTCTAATAAAGTATACTCTAGAGTACTAGGGATTTTAGTAAGACGACGTTACTTAACTACCTTTTCTTCTACTAATTAATTAGCTAGTACTATATTAGCTTCTATCTTATATCTTTTAGCGGTAGTACGTACTAACTAGTAATACTAAGGCCTAATATCTAGCTCTATTAAATAGTAAGCCTAATATATCTATATAAATTATATTAGAGTATTAATAGTAGTAATCCTTTTAGCTAGGATACTCTCTTTAATAGAGATATATTATTATTTATAATTACCTCCTTATATCTTATAATAGTACTTATCTAAAGTAATAAAAATTAAACCCTTTTCTAGTTTACTAAGTATTTAGATATATAGATTATCCCTTTTTTCTTCCTTATAATAGGCTAATTAGGGCTTCTTTAGTTTAACCTTTTATATAATCTTCTTAATAATATAGCTATTAGCGTTATTAATATAAGTATACTATATAACTATCTTGAAGAGTAGTATCTTTAGTCTTAATAGCTCTCTTCTAGTTTACCTATCTTTATCCTAATCTTTTCTCCGCTTTTTATTCGCCCTAGGAATATTAATATTTTCTTGATCTAAGACGGCGTTAAGATAGCTTACACGTAGGTACTTAAGTATAGCCTCTTAAATAGTCTTTAAGAGCTCTAATTAGTCTTTAACTTATATAGGAGCTCTAGGCCAATCTATATTTCCTAGATATATTAAGACTTCTTAGAATTCTTAACTCCTAGCCCTATTAATAGCTCTCTATATAATCTTTTTTATAGTATTAGCTAGAATACCTATCCTACGCTTAATATCTTAGTACTTGTTACTATAAAGAAGTCTAGATATTACTATCACTACCCTTAATGTATAAGGTATTTCCTTACTATATAGAGCTATAATATTAGGATAATAGAGCTGTTAACTAGAGTAAATTATCTTATAAATAGATAAATGCAGAAAACCCGCTACTAAGACACTAATTTTTAGCGCTAGGACGTATGTATAGATTATACGAGTAAGTAGCTAGATAGTAAAATATAAATATAAATATAAATATAAGGTACCTTAAATAGTAAGATATTAATAAATTACTAGTTATATTAACTAGAACCAATTTCTTAAAGCCTATTTCTAATAAGCTTATATATAAATATTATATTTAAGGCCGCTAGAAGGCGGTACCTTATAAGAGTACTATTTAACTAGGGGAGTATTTAATAGAATTTATTTATAATAATATTATTAGCTCCTTTAACTTAATAGGTTTTAAAGGGAGTTAGTACTTTATAATATTTAAGGATAATTTTACTTATATCTTAATTATTATTTACTTTAAGTATAAGAGTAATACTTTTTAATTATTCTAGTAATTTAAGGTAGTTTATAAGTATTAAGATTGTTAAATCTATTACCTTTATATTAATAATAGGGGTAAATATATAAGTAATACCTTTATTAACTACCTTAAGGACTAGTATATCTATTATAAATTTATAATACTTAAGAACCCTTAAATAAATAAGAATATAAAGTATTTTAAGTAGATATTATTATATAAGATATAATTAATACTCCTTAGCTTTAGGTTTAATAAGACTTTCTAGCCTAAGATTATTCTTATAATTAACTACCTTATTATCTAATCTTTTAATATAAAGTTAGGGAAGACTCCTTATAAGGTATAATATAAACGCCTATTAAAGCTCTTATACCTCTAAATAATAGGCTTAATAGCCTACGCCTTATATTATTTATAAAAGAAGTTAGAAGATAAGAGTAATAAGTACTACCTTCTTAATTATAAAGGGGATTATATCTTTTAATTATAAAATACCGCGAGATAATAGGTTATATAAGTAAATAATATCTATTTTTAAAGAAAATACGCTTAGTATATTAATATTAATAAATAATAGTAGCTAAACTTTAAGTTAAATAAGCGCCTATAAATATCTACTTTAAGGGAGAATAATAAGAAGTAGGATATCTAGGATAATATTAACCCTATTTAATAAGCTGTAACTCCTACTTAATAATAAGTTTATACTTATAAGGTAGAATATATTAGTAGGGAAGAATAGGCTATCTAGTAGGTAATATAAGATTATCTTAAGCTAGCTTTACTAGATTTATAAGATCTATTATTAGACCCTCTAGTTATAATAGCCCTTATACTCCTTATTAATATTAATAAGATTACACTATTTAAGTTAAAAACCTATTAATAGGTAATAAAAGATAGTTATAATATCTAATAAAGCTTTAAAATAAATAATAAAATTAAATCTCTTTAAGAAAATAATATTTAAAAGGTAATTAATTTACTTATAAGTAAGTATACCTTAGGAGGTAAATAAGTTTATACCTTAAAGTATAGCCCTTAGGGATAGATTATATATTATAAGGTATATTAAATTATTTATAAATTTAAATAATATAAAGGTATTAATTATAATAAGACTTTTACCTTAATAATAAAACTTATAAGTTATAAAGCTATCTTTACTTTATTAGCTATTATAAACTAGGACTTAAAGTAAATACATATTAAGATAGCCTTCCTTTATAATAATATTAATAAAGAGATTTATATTAATTAACCTATTAATTATAAGTAAAGAAAAGGGGTTTATTAGCTTTATAAAGCCCTTTATAAATTAAAGTAGTTATTATAAGTTTAAAATTATACCTTTATTAACTTTATAAAGGAATTAGGCCTTATACTACTATTTATTAACTTAAGTATCTTTATTAACTAATACGTAATATGGCTAATAATAGCTTAATAGCGACGGATTAGTCTTAGCGCCTTAGCGCTTCTAGTTATATTTACTTCTCCTCGCTAGATAGATAGCTTCTTAAGAAATTATCCTATAGAAAGCCTATATATCCATATTAATAGTAGTAATACCACGTTAACCTTAATAAGTACTAATTAATTACTTATTAGGTAAGATCTAGAGCCTATTAAAACTAATACTAACTCTACTAGCCTCTAGTAAAGTACTTATAAGGTTAAAACCTAGAAGTCGTAAGGAATACCTACCTACTAGGATAGATAATACTCCTCTTACTAAGATACCTTAAAATACCTTTTCACGACGTTAAGTTCTACCTCGGTATTATCTTAAGGTATTCCTAACTACCTAATAAAAGGCGGGGTCCTATTAAGAATTCACTACTACTAAGAAGGTAGTAATAACCCTACTAATAATAAAATCTATAATACTCTAGACTTCTTAGAGCTCTAAGAATATTATAAGAATACTATAAAGAACCTACCACGCTAATTACCATAGCGTTACTTATTAGTTAAGAGATAGTTATATTAGCCTTTTAACTTAATAATTTTCTTAAGATAGGATATTAATACTTAAATTTAGTTAATAAAACTAGTTATTTTATAATCTTATATATTATCTTAAAGAAGTTTAGACCTCCTAGGTAATTATATCTAACCTTAGTAAGCGATAATAGATAATAGTCTTATTCTACTTCCCTTAAACTAGTTAGTTTACTAGGGGTTAAGGAATTTAAGCTATCCTAGCCTCCTAAATAGGTAATTAATTAATTAATTATATATAAGGTAGTAGTTAGATTTAACTAAGATACTATAACTATTTAATAATCTCTTAAAGAACCCCCTATTGTAGCTACCTTACTATCTACGTCTTACCTAACAACTCTAATAGACTTAAGTACTAGTACTTAAGGTCTTAAGGTAATCTTAGAAACCTCCTAAGGTATATCCTAATCCGTTAAAGAGGTAATTTATAATAAGCCTATTACACCCTAGCGTCCTATTAATATAACCCTAGTAGCGTCTAGAAGTAACTCCTAATCTATTATAAATATAGCCGGCGTTAATAACCTAGTAATCTAGTAGATTATCTAGGAAGCTATAACTACTATAATTTAGGCTTACTAGACTACTAATCTAGTAGGAGCTAGGCCTACTAGACTACCTAGGCTTTAAAGCCCCTAAGGACCCGCCGGATTTAACGGTAATAGTATAAATAGAGGGATATACTAGAACCCTAGTAATATTAGTTTCTTTAATCTACTTTATAATAGGAAATCTTCTACCTTTAATACCCTAGTAATAAAATATATACCTAAGGAGATATATTATACTTATTCCTTAAGTATACCTATAATATTATAAGTATTAAAGGCGATAATCTAGTTTATACTTACCTCTAAATATACCTAAAAAGTACTACCTTATCTTAGTAGCTAAGTAAGCTATTTAAGAATAATAAGAGACTTATAAAAATAGGTATTAAGATTAATAAATAGGAATAAAAACTTATTAATAGATTTAAGTAGCCTACTAATATAACTATTAATTATACGCTACGCGAGAAATATACTCTTTATAATACCTCTAACTACTAGGAGTTATATAAATATACTTAAAAGATTTTATAAGCTATTAAAGATACTAACCTTACTACTACTAATAATTAACTTAATATAATATATAATAGACTTAATTATAACCTCTATTATAATATCTACTATCTTAAAGTAAATATAAAGCTAGAAGAATTCCTAGATAACCTTAATAAATTTAAATAGGACTAGTAGATATATATAAATTAAAACTATTAAAGTATAATAACAGTTAGGAAGGAAATCTTATTAAATAACTATTTAAGAAATAAATAATCTACTAGGAATAGTTAGTATATATCTTATTAAGGATATTAGCTAAATTTCTAGTAGTACTAGAATAATACTTACTCTAATTAGTATAAGAGGCCTAGGTAATACTAGGTTTAATTATAATAGGTAGGAAATTAAACCTTAAATACCTTATATCTACCTTTACTAGATTACTATTAAATAATAGCTAGCTATATAAATCTAGATCTATTAGATTTACCTCTTAAGTAAAATTAATTAAGGTAATAATAGTAAAGCTATAATCTACTGTTAAAATAGTAGGAGTAGAACACTTAGTTAATTTATCTAAGACTATAAGAGTATCTATCTATATATGCCAAGACTCTATGCTTAGTTATCTTAGTAAACCTTCCTTGCTAAGAGTATATTTTAATACTCCTACATAATCGCTAGTAGTCTTAAGAATTAATAAGTAAAAAAATCTAACGCTAGGTAGTAAGAGTGAACCCTACTATATCTAAAAATAACCATATTAAACTAAAAGTTAAAAATGACTAAGTTATTTAGAATAGACTATTTTTATCTAGAGCTCTCACCTAAAAATTCCACTTTTTATAGAAATACGGTTATTTAAGATTTTTATTTTAGGATAAAGCTATATATACTAGAATTATACTAAAACATAGTTAGATATACTATAAGAGGGTAACTATTAGTAGTTACTAGTAAGAGTTAACCGCTAGGCCTAATAGGGTAATAGTAGCTAGGTGAGTAGCTGCGAGGTATAATATCGTCGTCGTCGTTATACTATTTCAGGGTAGATCCCTTAGAAAGTTAGCCCGTATAGCACTATTTAGCTATAGTACTAGTACTACCTTTAGGCTAGCGTCCCCGTAGCCTTTAATTAAGTGGCCGGAAATAGCGTAATAGTAATAAGATATAGTTAAGGACCTAGTCTATAAAGCATTAGTTAATTAATAGATAAAAGGGATGAAATACTATAGGACTCGGGGTAGAAAAGGAGCTAGTGTAGCGGTATTTAGCTATAATAATGGCGCTGACTACGGGCTTATATCCCTATAGCTATTAGTAGAGTAGCCTAAAATAATCGTGATAATAATAAAGATAGTAGAGTACTTAATTAATAAGACGTTAGTTAATAGAATAAATGCCTACTTAATTAATAATATATTAGTTAATAGAATTTAATAGAATAAGTACTATAGGATTCTAGGGCGGTTATCCCCTAAAAGGTTAACCCTAGGAGTACCCTAGAATATTACGACCGTAAGAAAACCACCTTCTACTATTCGGGGTATAATAACTTTATCAATAAACCGATAAAGTTATAGTTTAAACCATATATACCTAGGGGTATAATTAAGCCTTAGGCCTATTAATATAATAATTAATAGTATTATTAGCGGGTAATATCATCGACGGTTATTAATTAATAGTATTACTAAGGCCTAAAAGCTCCGGTAATTACGAGGCATTATAGCTCCTATATATAATTAACTTAGTACTCTATATTCCTTAACGCAGTCTCTTCTAGACTAATTACTTCCTAGAAGATAATAAAGCTATTATAATTAAGGGCCTTTATAAGGCTATCAGCTACCTATTTATTAGTAGGAGTCTATTTAAAGTTAATCTTACCGTTAGTAATTTAACCCCGGGTCTAGTAATACTAAATATCTATATACTTAATATAACTATAATAAAGCAGGTTCTTTACTAGCGTAATTATACCCTAATTATCCCTGAAGATAATAACCGTTTAGAGTATATTACTAGTAGGACAGATTTAATTTAAGAGAGTTCTAAGCTAAATAGCTTCCTTTACGGCCTATATCTATCTAATATATTTAGCTTTATAAGTTAATAATACTACTATTACTTAACGCTTAAACGACTAAGAGATAGTACTACTTCTAAGGTTAAAGATATAGCTAGAGGTAGACTTTTAAGTATTATAATCGCTAGCCTAGTCTAAGTCCATCTATCTAGTAAGATTTTCTAGCGATCCTTTATACATGAGTTACTAGTAAATTATAGACTAGAGGTAGCGGAAGATATATTTTACTACTCTAAAGTATTTTATTATAGGGTTTAATAAGTAGCGAGAGACTACTAAGACTATATAAGCGATATTAGGTCAAGTACCTAGTATTATATATATAAGGGAACTAATAGCTAACTAGTACTATTTAAGGAGGTCTAATAGTACTATATACCCGTCCTTAGCTAGTAGAAGCTAGGTAGTAGTTTCTATTAGGGTTATAATAGGCTTTAACTCTTATATTCCGTAGTACCTAAGGAAATATTCTACGTAGGTAGCTTATCCTAATTATAACATCTAATTAACCTAATCCTGAGTTACTATTATATTAAGGTAATAGTTATATAAGACTAAATTAGTTATATAGAATTTAGCGCTAAGGGTGTTTTTAATCCGCTAGATCTTAGGCTTTAAAGGCCTTATAACTAGTATATTATCTACGTAGAGAGTAATAATAGTACCTAAAGAGGTATTAATAAATATACTAAAGTCGGCGTTAATAAGTTTAAGGCTAATCTCCTTTATATACTCTATAAAGTAGTTATACTAAACCTATAACGACTATTTTAATCTATAAAGGGCTTTATTTAATTTATATACCTTCCTAGGGTATTAATTACTATACCCCGTAGGTTATTCCACATAGATTTCCTTATTTATATATTTATAGAGGAAGGCCGTCTTAATATCTATCTATTCTAGGTCTTAATCTTTAGTAGTAGTAAGGGCGAAGATAGCCTTATAGCTTATAGGCTTAATTATAAAGGTAAAGGTTTTATTATAATCTAGTCCCTTATATTATTTAAACCCCTAAATAACCTAGTAAGCTTTATAGCGAGTGATTTCCCTTTATAGGCTACGTTTTAAGGTATAGACCTATTTATTATAGAGGGTAATCTAATTCTTTAATAGGTTAACTAGCTCCTAAGTATTATTTTTAATAAGGGAGTTAAATTTATCTATTATACCGGACTTTTATTACTTTTAGTAGGCGTAATTAGCTATAGCTTCCTTAAATATCTTAGGTTTATAGGGTTCTTAGTTAATAGCTTTAAATACTATAGCGTAGTATAAGTAGATATCTAGTAATAGATCTTAAGGGATAAGATACGGGTAATTAGGCTATATACTATCTACTTATAAGGTTTTATTAGAGGCCAAGGGCGGAGTCGCTAGCGTCCTTATAGTTAAAGGGGACTTTATAGACTAAGGGGTTTAGATTCCTACTAATTCTAACCTTAGATCTATTATTAAGGGCCTTAGCTATATTAATTAGATAAGTTTATTAATATCTATTAGATCTATAGGTAGGAAGGTACTAATAGGATAATACTTATTTATATAATACTCCCCTACTATTAGTACTTTACACGTTAGGGGATTAATAATAATAGGTAGTATAGGGAGTAGGCTATCCTTCTCCCTTCCTTAAGTAACCCTTAAGGCCCTAATAACTCGCTCATTAGGTATTAATATTTTATAAATATAGTTACCCTTAAAACTAATAAGGGTACTAAGTTCAGCTTAATCCTTTTTATAACCCTAGCTAGTAGCCGGTTTCTAGTAGTTAGTATACCCCTTTATTCTAATATATTTAATATAAGAGAGATGAGGGTAATAGCCGGTATAGGCCTCGTATAATATAAGCTTTTAACTAGATATAGGGCTCCTATTCTATAGGTAGTTAGCCGTAAGGACGAGTTTAAGCTAGAAGTCTATATTAAGACCTATATCTTATAAGATAGTACTTATTATAAACTAGAGGGTTTAGCCTAGACATTTAGTAGCTCTATTACTTTTAGGGTTTCCTAGGACTATAGGCTCCTATAAGATACCGTGGTTAGCGCGGTAGGAATTAAAGTTATAATCTTTATATTCACTACTATAATTAGACCTTAGGCGATTTATAATAATAATATTATATTTATTATAAGCCTAATAGCGTTTAAAGGCTCTAAAGATCTCGCTTTTTACTTCTACTACCTCTACTTTAGACCGCTTATCCTAGTTATTAAGGAAAATAATAAAGTAACGCCCTCTACTATAACCTCTAGGGGTATAAGGGCCTAAGACGTTATTATAAATAAGGTTAAGAGATCTTCTTCCTAGTTAGATATAGGCTTTATATAGTACCTACTTTACTTTTTAAATAGTATATAATAGGCACGGATCCTTATTAATAAGTTCCTTAATAAGGTTAATCCCTCTAGAGAGACGGGCGAGTTTCTTAATATTTTAATAACCTAAATAGCTTATATAAGTATACTATAGATTAAGGGTTTTATTATTAATTTAGCCTTTTAGGCTAGAGGAGTCTAACTCTAAGTCTAAGTCTAAATATTCTAGAGCGGGAATAATACTATCTACTAGATTAGCCCGCTCCTTCTACCTTAATATAGTATAGAGTATAGCGACCTTAGTAGGGACTTTAGTAGCCCCTTTAAAGGGGAAATAGGGTATTTTTAGTACTAGAATAAATATTTATAGTACTATCTTTATAAATAATATAGTATAAGGAGACTCCTATATATATAGGCAGTAAAGATTATTATCCTATAGCTAGGTTATAATACCTTACTTACTAATCTTAATACTATTTTAAATAATTTAAAGAGGTATTAAGGTACGCTAGAGCTATCCCTATAAGATTAAATTAATAGGTAACCTAGGGATATAAAGGTAGTTAGTAAGAATTAGGTCCTTCCTTTTCCTATCTATTATAATAGGAATATAGACCTTATTAATACTAAGAGGGTAGTAAGTACTATTAATACCTTTAATAGGTTAGATATTATCTAGTAAGGGATTAAGTAAGCGGTATTTAATAAAACTTATATAAGAGGGTATTAAATACGCTAAATAGTAGTATTAAGTACTTATTTCTTAGGCTAGGAGTCTAATTTAGCGGTAAAGGCTACGCTAATATTATCCTAAAAGGCTATATAGGTTTTAGCCTTAGAGTTACTATTATTACAGCGGCGTTTCTTATTAGGCTTATTATTAGACTTATCCTTAAAGGATTATTTCCCCCTGTTTATTTTACCTTTAGCCCTATTACCTCTTCCCTTACTACTACTAGCGTTATTCTTCGCTAGTAGCTTACCGTTCCTAAGCTTAGAGTATTCCCTTTAGGTATAGTAATATATATAGTAATATATATAGTATTTAATAAGCTTTTAAACGAGCTAGGTATTAAGTCTAGGCACGGCCCTATTTTAATTTTAATTAAATTAGCGGGACTAGTAGTAGCAGGAGTATAGGTAGCTACTATAACGAAGTTTAATTCTTCTTAGTTAGTTAAGGGGTTAATTACTATCTAAATAAAGCGCCTAGTAGTATACTTAAGGGAATAAGCCGGCTTAGTAGTATTAGTCTTACTTATTAGGCTATAAGTTTAGATATAGTACGTGAAATACCCTTTATAGGCTTTACTAAGACCTATATAAAAGAGGAAGATAAGGAAGTTTATTTCTAGCTTTAAGTAGGTAGATATTAATATAATTTTATCATAAAGAGACTTAAGGCGGGCCGTAAAATCTACGGCGTCCTTATATTAGCTAAGGTCTAGCTTAAGTAGCTAGCGGTATAGGTTATTAAGGGTACTAGAGCCTATAGGTTTATTATTAGTCTTATGGGCTTCCTATAATATATAGGCGTTTTTAATATCCTTATAATTAATAAAGAGATTATCACCTAAGCGGCTCTTAATAGTATTAATAGCTAATTTATACCTAAGCTCTCACTTAGCTAGCTCCTTAGAAGTAGATTTATAGGTTTTAATATCGTTAATTATTAGATAGTTAGGGAGAGCTAGAATAATAGGGGCTACGGCCTAATCTACCTTATAGAATTTAAAAAGGTAGGTAGATATTAAGTACTTATATATTTCTCGGGTCTATACTTAGAGCCCTTCTAGTCCTTTAAGCTTTTTAATATAGAGCGGTAGGCCGTTAGTCTTACCTATAATAATAGTATTTTCTTTTAATATTACTTTTTACGAGGGCGAGCGTAGGCTTTAGAGGGTTAATTTAAATTAAGTGGCTCTAAGTTAACGGTAGTACCGAAAAGATTATCGCTATTAGGGGCTTTAAGGGATAATTCTTAAGTGGAGTTACCTAAGGAAGGGGAACTATTAGAGAGGTATTAAAGCACGTAGTCCTAATTATTTTAATTAAACCACTTATATTTATATTACCTAGCCGCCTTATTAAGTATAATATTATACCTTAGAAAATTACGCTTAAAAATATAGTAATTTTAATAAGTTTTATTTTACTATTACCTAAACTCTTTAACGGTAGTATCTAAGGGAAAGATAGGTGGCTAATATATTTATATTAGGCTAGAAGTAGAGGAAGAGCTTATAAATAATAGGCTTAAAGTGCCGGAAGATAAGGGAGAATTACTTAAGAGAATATCTTTATTTAATAGAATTATAATAGGATTAAAAGATAGTTATCCTAGAAAAAATAGGGGATCCAGCTACCTTTTATAGCGCTTATACCTTATAATCTTAGTAACTATTACGTTCTAAGGGGGCTAGGAGATTATATCCTATATTAGAAATAGTTAGGAGTTATTATAATAGGCTAATAACCTAGTTCTTTTAACCTTTAACTTAATAGGAGGTTTCTTACCTTCGCCTTAAGATTTATAAGTAGTGGTAGTATTAAAGTATACTAGTAACTACTTAGCTAAGGCTATATTAGCTATCTTATAAGTAGTTTTCTAGAGTAGGTAAAGTAGTTTTAATATTACTTTTACCTAGTAGACTAAGGCTATATCTCCTTTCTCACTACCTTAGTATATTTATCCTACTAAGTAGGTTAGCGTTCTATATAAGCGGAATTAGCATTATTTAGTATACTTAGCTAATTAGTAGGTACTACCGTAGAGAAAAAACCTAGTAGTGCCAACTTCCTTAGAAGAATCCTAGTAGCTAGGAAATTACGACTTTAAGCCTTAAGGCTTCCCCCGACTTTCTTTAGTTAATTAATTATTATACGGTAAGCTCGCTTATTATTTAAAGATTAAGGGTTACTTATACCTTATAATACGGTACGTATATTACGTAGCGTGCCTATATAGCGCCCTAGACTTTATATACTTAGTTAATAAGCTAGTAGGCTAAATAAGAGGTAATTTAAATAAATACCCTACGTCCGGGCTTATAACCTATTAAAATAGTAGGAGTAGAATACTTAGTTAATTCATCTAAGACTATAAGAGCATCTATCTACATATGCCAAGACTCTATACTTAGTCATCTCAGTAAACCTTCCTTACCAAGAGTACATTTCAACATCTACTACTATTATAATTAAAGGTCTACTATAGTAAGGTAGATAAGAATATAGAAGACGTGACTAAGGAAGATTATAATAGGAGTTATAATACCTATTATAATAGTTATAAAGACTAAGAGGATATTAATTATAATTAAGAATATAAAGGGGCTAATAGAGTATATCTACCTAATAACTCTAGCTAAGACTCTAAGGTCTACTTTATAAACCCTATCAACCTTTAATCTTACTAATAGTACTTAGAGATCTTTACCTTTAAGAATAAGCTTTTTTACTACCTTTATACTAAATAGGTAAACCTAGAAAAGTATACCCTAGTAGAAGAGTTATTTAATAAGGCGGATATATTACCTATTATTAAGAGGATCCTAATTAAATTAAGTATTACGCCTCCCTTAGGAAGACTAGGTTATATATTTTAGGGGTTTTACTACGTAACTCTTACTATTAGGATTATATTAGAAATCTTTAAGGCTTATATAAATATAAGCTACTTAATAATATTAATTAACCGCGCCTTATTACTTTAGATTATACTTAATTTAAAGCTTTCTAAGCTATCTTCTCTAATTTTAGTTAGGGGACTAGGTAATATAATATATAAAATAAGTAAATACGCGAAAATACCTATTTTTATTAAAGGTACCTTACTTAGGAAACTAGTTATAGCTAAGATAATTATTAAGGTATATATTATTAATATTCTCTAAGCTAATATACTTATTAGTAATAATATAATAGTACTTTAAAAAATATATATTAATCCCGCTAGCTAATATATAACTATTAGAACCTACTAGGATATAATTATAAAAATTAATACTATTATTAAGTTAATACCTCTAGTCTATTAGATAATTTATATTAAAGGAATAGTTATAATCCTAATAATATTTACTACCTTAGTACTTATATCTTACTAGGGTAAAGCACTACCTAATAATTATAACTTCTTATTTAAGCCCTAATATAAGGGTAACCTAGGATTTAATAGTAGTATATTTACTTATATTATTAATCCCTCTTTATTATTTATATAGTTATATAATATTATAGATTAACCTACTTAAATTTCGCGGCGTACCCGCCTTAATAATAATATTAAATATAATTAGGTAGGTATATATCTAGTTAGTTCTAAAGACGTACTACTTACTACTTATAGTTAGTTAATATAAAAGCTAAGGTAATTATAGAAATCTAAAATTACGTGAGGTATTATAGCTATAATAATTATAGTGGTAATAATAGGTATACCTACGCCGTCTTAAGGCTTATCTATAATTCCTAAAATCGGTAGCTAGGGTACTACCTTATCTACTATAATAATTAGTCCTTTACTAGAATATATAATACCTAGCGGAATAATAGTCTACAGTAAATATAATAATATAGTTAAAATCGCTACTATAGTTAATAAATTCCTAGAAATCTAGACTAATAACGGATAAACCGTTAATATCCTAGAAGATAAGTAGATACCTATTCTACTTAAACTTGAAGTAGACCTAAAGCCTTACTAAGTATACCTTACCTATTAAGTTAGAAAGATCGGGAAGTCGTTGATAAGATATTTAGTAAAATATGTTAATAAGGTAAAATAACTTAGTTAAACTAGCTAATAAAATTTAGCTACCTAGTTTTTATTATTTAGTGAGATATACCTAGGGGTAAATAAAAAGGCTAAGTTATTATTAATATTTATAGCCTAAATAAGATTATTAAGATAGATAGCTACTTAATACCTCTATAATCTAAGATTATTAATATAATAGTAGTTTACCTATTTATCTTAATAGTAGATATTATAAGGTACTTTTATTAATTTCTTATTAAAGTAGTAGATAGGCCTAAATTAACTATTATCTCTTATTATAGCTAAGAATAGTTGAATATAGTACTTATAAGGTATAAGAGTTTACTACCTTATATATAAAGGTAGACTAATAAGCTACTCTAACCTCTATAAGGTCTTATAAAGGTATATATTAATAACATAATTACATATTCTAAAACTCTAGTAGAGTATCTAGGATACCTTTAATATCTTTTTAACTTATATTATTAAAGGCGTATTTCTCTTAGCCTTACTAAGTTATTTCTAGGTTATCCCTCTATTATACTACTTAGATAAAGGGTAGATAGTCTAAGATTATTAATATATACTAAGAAGATTAGAGCTATCTAGGCCTTAAAATTCCTATTAAACTTATAGGATCTTAAAATATACCTTAGGCTTATTAGTTAGTTAAGATTATTAATTTACTAATACGCCTAGATTATCTAGCCTTTATAAAGTAGAAAGACCTCCTTAATAAAGGAGCTCCTAGTTAACGGGGTAGGTAATAAAGCTAAAGGTATAACTTAGAAATACTAATTTATAAAGGTAGTTATTAATAAACCTAGTATTATTAAAGTTAAGGTATATAAAATACTATAAAAGGTATTTAAAAGTCTAGTCTTCCTTATTTATTATAACTATATTAAATAAATATATATTAATCTAGATACCTCTAATACTAGGGTTTTATAGTAATAAATTACTACGTTAAGAGAGACCCCCTATTTAATAGGACCTTTACTAGAACTAGTATTAAGCTTATACTATTTCTTAGTAAGCTCTTAAATAGAGCTAAAAAGAACTACTAGCCTACTAAACTTAAAGTAGTAGGTATAATCTAGATTATAAAAAAGATAAGGTATCTTATTAAGTCTTTATAAATACCTCCTATTATTATTTATACTAATTACTCTACCGTAGTACTAATTTTTTAAGTAAATAACGCTTATAACTTTAAGTATAGATAAACTAAATCTTTAACTTATTTATATCTTATAATATCTATCTAGTTTAGCCAGCGATGAGATCCACCTGTACGTGGTACTAGCTACGAACCTGTTACTTGTTAATAGAGCCAAGAGGTCTCTCCGAACGTAGTTAGAATGAAACTGGGACGTTACGTAGTAGTAGAGCTTATAATATAAAGTTTTTATGCGTGTTATAAGCGCGCCCTCGGTATACGCGATAATACCTACCTTAGTTCCCGTTAGTAGTATCAGCTTAACGTGTAAGAGACTCTGGGTTAAGAGATAGAAGGCATACTAAGTGGAAAAGACGGAATGAAAGGCTAGGGCCGCCCTACCTAGCTAGGAGAACCGTAACTACGTGTAGGAGTAGGAGTAGTAACCCTACGATTATAAGTATGGCCGGCGGGATTTTAATACGATCCGCTTTCCCTTGCGAGTAGATTACTACACGGCTTAATACTAGGAAATAGCGACGTGACGACGGCGACGAAGTACATCTATACCTCCTAATAACTATAACAGCCCCCTCCTACGCATTAGGAAAAGATACGCGGTAAGTCCTAACGAGAGTATTACGGGCCTTCTACTAGGCTACCTAGCTAGGGAATATAATAGTAATCGAGGCCTGTATATTACGGGTTAAATAGACAAGGATACTATATTACCGGATAACACGAGAAAGGAGTAGCTAGGGTAGTAACGACTAGTAGGAGGGTTAAGGGCACTTATATTAGTTGAACTATATAGGGAAGGGTAAGAGGGTAATTAAAGGGGAATAGACCTTTCAGGAGGTACTGTTAGGAAATAGTATAGAGAAAGGGGCGAGGCCCCGGTAAGAGAAAGGAGTATACAGGTGTTAGGATCTAATACTAAGGTAGCATGGAGTGTAAGGGAGAGGATAGCATATGGTATTTAGAGGCCTAGAAGTGTTATAGTAAATTAGATAGGTGAGAGAGGTTTTCTTCCGTGTATCACGGTTTCCTCTTAATAAGCTAGAGTTAGAACGCCCTTATTAGCTCTAAGTAGCTAGATAGTAGAGTATGAATATAAATATAAATATAAAATCTATCTAGTTTTAATATTACTATATATTATAAGTTAGGTAAATTAAATATTATACCTAATATACTATTATAGTTACTAGGATCTAAGTAGATACCTTAAAATTAGGAAGGCGTTTTAAATATCCTTTATAGATATATACTATTAAAAGAATTAGATAGAGGTATAATTTTACCTAATATTATAAAAGATATTTATTATATTATATTAGTAGAAATATCTAATAATTTTAAAACCCGCTTATAAGTTACTTATAAGAATAATAAGGTATAGATAAGAATAATTAAGTTACTAAGATCTATATAAACTAATAAGTCTACTACCTAAGAATTACTTTAAAAAACCTAGTATTTAGTTTAAGCTTAAAAATAATCTATTATATTATATATCCGCTAATAGTTATAAACGCCTTTATATACCTAAGTCTATAAAATCTAAAGTATTTAAGATTACCTATAATATATCTAATTATAGTAGTTTTTATTATACCTATAATAGATTAGTCAACTCTATCTTTATAAGGTATCTATCTAAAAGATTACGCGCTTATATTACGTATTACCTAGATTACTAGGTATTCTAGACTACTTACTACGCGCCGTACGGGTCTCTAATACTAGTTAGTACGCTAGCAATCCTATTCTACTCTATAGTAATAGACTTTATTATTAAACTCCCTAATATTAATAGGTTTAATATACTCTTAATAATAACTAATAAATCTACTAAAAAGGTCCTTCTAAAACTAGGTAAAGATACTTAGGGTATTAAAGAATAGGCTAATACTATTATTATCACCTTATTTAAAAGGGATTAGAGAATACCTTAAGTATTTATTAGTAATTAAGATACTAAGTTTATATTAATATTCTAGAAAATAGTCTTTATAAAGCTAGGCGTAAGTATATTAACCTTAATAGCCTATTACCCTTAAATAGATAGGTAGTCTAAATAGATTAATTAGTTTATAGAAATTACCTTATACTTTTACCTATTAGTATATCCTAAATCTAGCTAGGTAGAGGTACTACCGTTTCTTAATACTATTTATAATAACTCTATAAATACTACTACTAGATTAGCGCTAAATAAAATTATATATAAGTTCTAAGTTAATAATAATCTAGATCTATTATAAGATTTACCTCCTAAAGACTATAATTACCTACGCTAAATAAAGCGCGATTCTATTAATAAAGCTATTACCTTTATTAATACTATTACTAAAGTATAATATAATAAAAAATATATCACCTTTAACCTATAATAAGGCGCCGTAGTTTACCTTAGGCTATATTATAAGTACTAAATAAAAGGGCTAGTAAACTATAAACTATCTAAATAACGGGTTAGCCCCTTTTAAATCCTAAGAAAAGTCGGGAATTTAGTATATTAACTTAATCTACCCCTTATAATAAAGATATATCTAGTTATTTTTATAGCTTAACTAGAGCTATTACCTCCTACTCCTAACCTATATTACCGCCGCCGTCCTAACTCTAAAAACCTTCCTACTATCAAAAATAAGGATACGGACGCCCCGTTATTTGAAATTAAATAGCTTCTTAATAGAAGGATTACCCGTAGAAAACCTAAATACCTAATAAAGTAGAAGGGTTACGGTAATAAATAAAATTAGTAGTATAAACTATTAGATCTAACTACTATATCTAAATTAGTAGTGGACTATAATATCTAGTATCCCTTTACTACGTAACGTTATAAATAAGGTAAGTAATACTCTAAAGAGATAATAAAAGGTTTATAACAAGGACGCGTACTTTTTTCTATTTTATAGGTATATTAATACGTAATATAGCTATTAATAGCTTAATAGTAACGGATTAGTCTTAGCGCCTTAGCGCTTCTAGTTATATTTACTTCTCCTCGCGAGATAGATAGCTTCTCAAGAAATCATCCTATAAAAAACCCATGCATCTATATTATTAACTTAAAGGAAGGGATTTTAATAACTCTTTATATAGATAATATCTTAATTATAGGTTTAAATAAATAAGCTATTTAATAGATTAAAGATACCTTAAATAGCTAGTTTAAGATAATAGATTTAAGTCTATATACCTATTACCTTAATATAATAATTACTTAAGACTACTAATAGTAAATGTTATAATTAAGTTAAGTAGCTTATATTAAAAAGATATTATAAGACTTTACTATATAAGAGTATAAGTATATTATTATACTAATAAAAACTAGTACTTACCTAGAAAAGGCTAATAAAAAATATAAAGTAAACCTTTATATTTAAGAAGAACTATTAAAAAGTTATAAGATCCCTTATATATATTATACTAGGAACTTAGCTTAATATTACCTACGCGGTATTATTATTAATGATTTTAATAGCTACGCATTATTACTATTTATATAGTAATTATATAATACTCTAGTCTTATTTATTATCTCTCGCGTATCTTTATATTAGTTTCCTATAGCGAAGAATAGTAAATTAAGATAGCTAAAGGTTCTAGAAGACTATTAGTCCCTTCCTACTAATAAATAACTCCTATTTATATAGGAAATATCTAAATAAATTCTTAAGTACCTTAAGAATAGTAATAATACTAAGTAAGAATATATTCCTTATATTACTATTATAGTATTCCTTTAAATAGTAATTATAGTAGTTAGTAAAGTAATTAATTAATAGATAATTAGGAGCTTCTTAATACCCTATAATACTTTAAGACGCCTATTAGGTATATTAAAGGTAATATTACTATTATAAAGTATTATTAAAATAGGTAGAATAGTAATAGTTATTACATTGCTAGCTATATATAGGTAGAGAGAGATAGAATACATAGGATACTAAGACGGGTACTAGCGCGCGTATAATACGCGGCTAGTCTGACTAGTTATATCCTATTTCAATATGTTTTAATACTCCTACTTAAACGAAGCACCTTATTAGTATAGTAGTATAACCAACTTATAATATTCTATTCCTACCGTCTAAGATCCCCCTTCTTAACTGAATGCCAGGTAATAGGTGTAAAGGCGAGGTAGACGGTAGTTAAACGCTACTATAAGGTGGTAATTTAGTAAAACCCTTTTAGACGTAGATTAGAGGGACCCTAATAAGGCAGGTAGAGTTATAGGGCTACTAATTCTATCTATATAACTATTTCTAAGATATACTTATTCTATAAGGGAACGCTATTAAGGTTTTCGTATTATAGCGACTTAATAGCACGTTTCTTACCTTTAATATACTAGATAGGCTTATACTGGGTAGGGAGGAGGGTATTACGGGGCCACATTTTAGTATCTATATCTTTAGCGGTATTATAGTTAAAGATAATAATATTAATACTAGGATAGAGGATTATAGCTCCCTAGTAGTATTAATTATCCGCTTCCTATTCTCGTCCTACCTAGGTACGTATCTAGGTAGTAAAGACAGCGAGGCTATTACGGTAATATAAAAAGGTAATATAATTCTTTATCTTATTAAAAGCGCCGTAATATTAGGAGCGCTATACTATCTTAGGCCTACCCTCTACTCCTAATATTATAAAACTATTACTACCCTTAAGTATTAAATAGTATAATATTAACGCTCTTTATTAATTCCCTTATAAGTTATAAATCCCTTTATATTATAATAATATATTTAACGTAGATATAAAGTAGATTTAAATCTATATTATAAGATATATTAGTAAGTAATTATTATAAGGATTAAATAGTAATATAAAATAGTAATATATTTATTAAAGAGAAAAAATATTATAAATACTTCTATAATATCTTATAATACTATTAAAGCTAAACTTTAGATTTAATATAAATTAATACTAACTCTTATAATATCTACTATTACCTCCCTTATAATATATATTAATTTCTATATTAGTAGAAATAAAAGTTATATTTATAATTAATATTATATATCCTAGATTAGAATAGACTCTAATATCTTTATTATATATAGTTTATCTAATAGTTATAATAATAATAATAGTTCTTAAAAGTATAACCTATCCCTTATATAGCTACTACTAATAAAATAATTATTATAAGATCCCTTATAAAATAACTTACTAAGTTAGTATTTACTAGAGTATCTACTACTAGTAGATTAGTTATAGAAGGCTTTAATAAGGTAGCCTCTTAATACTAGTTATAAAGATAATTAAAGAGTTTATTCTTTAATAGGAATCTTAGATAGTAATAATAATATTTATAATTTAAAAATAGACTAGTAGCTAAGAATAGTTTTTAAGGTTATAATTATTATCTAGTTTAATATCTTTTATTATAAATACCTAATAATACTAGGAGGTTTCTTCCTAGGATAGGTTATAAAAACCTTCCTAATAGAAGTTCGAGGGATTATAAGTAAAATCCTAGTGTAAGCCTTCCTATTTATAACCTTAAGGGCTTTAAGAAGGCTATCCCTTAGAGGCTTCCTTAGTAGCGGCCTAGTAGACTTATAGAGGTCTTAGAGGCTATTACTATTATCCCCCTTATAATTTAAAGGGAAAGTAATTTCCTTAATTTTAATTTTAATTTTAATTCCCCTAGTATTAAAGACCTTATTAAAGTGCCTTATTAAAGGAATTAGACCTATTAATAGGGCTAGTACCGTTATTTAAAGTCTTATAGGTTATATTAGGAGGGTATAGATATTTATACCTTAATTACCCTAATTTTAATAGCCTTAATAGGGTTAATAGCCTAGTAGAGGCTTTTAGTACTAATAATTATAGTAAGTATTATTATTATTTTATTATTATAGTTAAGATTATAGTAACTACTAGGAATACTATTAAGATTAAAATTAAGATTAAGATTAAAAAGGTTAAAATAGAGATTAATACCTATTATACTAATTTTACTAATTTAATTTTAAATATTAAGAAGTATAATTCTACTATTAATACTTCTTATAATCTAATAAGATAAGGAACTTGTTATAATTAGTATTATTACTAGGCTTAGGGATATTACGCTAGAATTCTATATTAAGACTATTTTAAATAAGAAGAATATAATCCTTTATTACCCTAATCTTTAAATCCTTAGCTACTCTTATAATAGTTTAAGAGTACTCCTAAGGCTTTCTTTATTAAGAACTATCTTATATAATATATTTCTTATAAATTAGTATACTTATATTAATATAGCGTAGGGCCTTCTACTATTATATTAATAGATAATACTATTTATTAATACTATAAATAATAAGATATTTATCCCCTTCTCTAAGCTTAGTAGTATACTATCCCTAAATAGTTCTTTAGAGATATAGTTAAAGGTTTATATAGATACCTTAATAGTATTACCCCTTACTTAAATAATATCCGTAATATAGTTTATAAATATATAAATATTATAAAAATAGGTAGTCTTACTAATATATTTAATATTAGAGGTAGTATTTATTAAAATATAGGGTCCTATTAAGACGCTAGTATACTTAATAATATATAACTAAGTAGTCTCTTAATATTTATACTTAATTCTTATATATCTAGACTTAGTAACTTAATTAATTATTCTACTATATATTTTAATAGGTTATAAGCCTAGAGGTATAGGTATTTACTCTAATTATAACTATTATTTATTCTATCCTAGCTAATATAGTACTAAAGTCTTAGTAGCCTCTAGTCCTATTTAATAAGTTAATACTTACTATTATTATATATATTACTTAAAATTATTTAACTTCTTATTAAAATACTTAGCTTTTACTATTATAAATAACCTTAAATAGATAAATAAACTTAATTAACTTATAGTTATAAGGTCTAGAGATTAGTTATAAAGGCTATTATAATATTATTATTAATATAAGTATTATTGAATAATTATACTTAGCCCCTTAAGTAGATACCTACTTCTAACCTTATTATTATAATAAATATTAGTTTTATAAGTAAAAATCTTATTAGTACTCCCTCTATTAAGCTTTCTTAGGTAGACTACTACTACTTTATACTTAAGGAAAGAAAGATACTTCCTCCTCTAAAATAATTATAATAGATATTAATTTTAATAGTAATCTCTACTTTATTATATTATACCTTATTAATATTACTTAATTATTTCCGCTTAGAAAAATCTCTTTAAAGGAGGTTAAGCCCTAACTATCTTAATTCTCTTATATCTTATTAAGTACTATTAAATACCTAATTAAGCCTAGAGCTAGCTTTTTTCTATTATTATAATTATTAACCTAGCTATTTTTATTAAGTTAGCCCCTTAAAGTTTATATCCTTAGGAATATAAAGATAGCTTATTATAATAATTAATTAATTAATCTTCCTTTTATAATTTTTAAGTTAAATTAATTTAAGTTAATACTCCTTAAATCCTATTTTTATTTAGATATTTTAAATATAATCTATTAATATTCTAGGTTAAAGTTCTTCCTTTACTTACTTGAAATTATTATAAAGGATATTAAAAGCCTATTATTAAGGAAAATAATAATAATTATAAACTATTATAATTACCCTTAAGTTATAATAGTTCTAGGTTAGAAGTTAGTAAGCTATTATTAAATACTTTTAATAAAACTATCCTCTTTAATTTATAAGTTAAAGGTAATAAACTTATACCCCCTCCCTTAATATCTTTATCTTTAAAATTATCTTCTTTAATATCTTTATTAATAGAATCCTTTTAAGACTTTATAAAGAATATATTAAGCTTAATTAAATAATTACTATTTAAAGCTAAATCCTTAGAGGTAGACTCCTAATAAAATAGTTAATAATTAAAGTAATAATAAGAGCTTTCCCCTTAGCTTAATTATAATCCTTAAGTCTAACTTAGGTTATAATTATTAGGTTAAAGAAATTAATAAGTAATTAATTCTAAATAACCTTAAGCCCTTTTTAAAGGTTATATAAATTAAGGTATATATCATAATTCATAACTATTTTAAATTTAATATTTATAAATTTATTAAAGATCCTATTTATTTTAACTTATAAGCTTAAGCTATTTTTAATAAAATTAAGATTAACTTTAAGTTTATAAGCTTTAATGTTTATATTAAATTAGTTTATTACCTTTATATAATCTACCTTAATAGGTCTATTATTAAGGATATAAATATTTATACCTATTAATTTTAAAAGGTTGATATTAAATTTAAGGAGTTAGATAAAGAGGTATTTATATTAAAAGCTTATATAATCTAGCTCTACCTTATAAGATTAAGTAGTACCTTTAATACCTTTTAAATTATTTATACCTAGGGTTATACCTTCTTTAATCTAAAAAAGGTCCCCTTTAATTAAGTTATATTTACTACTTATAATAAAAAATAATATTAATAAGCCTTAAAGAGTTATACTATTATTATATTTAAAATTTATAATACCTAAGGAAAGGGTAAGGTAAATAATAAGTTATAAAAGAGTTATAATTACTATAAGAATATCTTATATAAGTCTTATTATACTTATATTATAAATTAATACTAGGAGTAGTTCCCTTATATAAAGCCTAATAAATTTAAGAAAGCCTTAATAAAGGTTATAACTACTACTACCTAAGTTAATAATAACTTAAAGAAGTAAAAGCTTAATAATACTCCTAATAAATCTAACTTTATAAGTTATACTAATAGGTTTAGTATTTATAAAATAGTAGGTAATAATATTATTAAGAAATTACTCTTAAACTTAAATAATATAGTCTTTATAAATTCTAGTTATAACTAGTATACCTTTTAAGATTATAGTATATTTATTAACTTATAACTAATTAAAGCCTCTTATATTATTAAGGGTATTAATAGTATCTATTATACTTTATAAGGTAGTAGGACTATTAAGATTAATTATAATATTTATAATAAACTTAAGTTAATACTTATATTTAATATTATATAAATACCTAACCTAGGTATTAATAGTCTCCTATTTATAAGTTAGCTCCTTAATACTAATATAGATATAACTTATATTAAAGTAGGCTATTTTATCTTAAAGAATTTAATAGTCTTTAATACTAGCTAATTTATAAGAGTCTTTGAGCTAGACTTATAAAAGCCCTTAGCCCTTAATACCTATAATAATCCCTTGAACTAAGTTTATATTTATATTTATATTTATATTTTATACTCTACTATCTAGCTACTTAGAGTTAATAAGGGCGGTTTATATCTAACTTATTAGAGGAAACTATAATTTATAAAAGAAAACCTTATCCCCTACTCTACTTATTATTATACTTCTAGATCTTTAAATATTATATATTACCCTTTCTTATATTCTTTATATTATCTTACTCTCTTCTTTTATTCTTTATATTATCTTACTCTCTTCTTTTATTAAGGTTATTTATCCCTTTATCCTCTAATTAAAGCCTATCTACTCTTATACTACCTTAAAGAGTTATTCCCTTACTGGTATAAACTAGCTAAGTATACCTTACTAGATTACTTACTTAATTATTACTTTTAACCCTTTTAAAATTAATAATATCTAATAGAAGTTACTTAACCCTACCTTTTGAAGTATCTACCTCCTCCCCTTTATATAATTAGGTGTCACAACCGTAATTAATGATATAGTAAAGTAGTAAAGGTTATAGAGAAGGGAGGCTTCTCGCAGGCCTAAGACGTGCCTACGGAAGGCTTCCGCTCTCTACGCTACTAGCTACATAGCGATAATTATAATAGATACCGGTAAATAAATAATACTATCATCCTGATAGCTATAGTAAAAATTAGTAAAATAAATACTTAGGCCTTAAATAAGGCCCTTTATATTATAGCTAATTAATTATTATTAATATTATTAAACTCTATTACTAAGTTAATAGCATTTCTTATTAACTCCCTTTCTAATATCTAGTAGTCTTCCTTGGGGCTAGAGTTCTTCTACCTAATAAGGTATTTAGTAGCCTATCTACAGCTATAATATATCTATCTCTTACTAATTAACTTCTTAATTTCCTATTCCTCCTTATCTTATCCCTTAATAATAACCGGTACGGTAGGGTATTAACGTTAGTACGGGTTATATTATAGCAATAGCTATATCGGGCAAGTATAACCGACCTAGATAGCTGTATTTAGATTAGGCCTAAGGCGATAGAAAGAAGTAAGCCTTTATAACCCACTTATTTATATAGGCTCTAGCTAGTACTATAACAGCTGTTAGTAATACTAGAAGATCTTAAATAGATACACCGAGTTATCTATTTAGATTAGGTCTATTTATTAGTAATTAACTATTCTTAAGGGGATTACGGGGTATAAAAGTCGCTTCTACTCTATTCTATCCTATTACCCTATTAAAGATTTCTATTTAGCCTTAATAATTCTATTTATCTTTATTCTATTACTAGGGTATAAACCCTTCTTCTAAAACTAGAGCTAGAAAGCCCTCTACGTTATCTAACCTAGCTTAATCTACTATTATAACTAATCGTAATACTCTTATTCTTACCTTCTACCTATATAATTTCCTCTTTATAGAACCTAAATAAGTAAACCTAGTCGACTATCCTAATTAACACCTTATTAAGTATCTTACTTAGAATAGTCTTAGACTAGCTTAGTACGGAGTAGTAGTAGATCTTAAAAAATCGGCCTAGCCGGAATCCTAGTAGTTTAGACTAGAGCTAGAGATATTTCTAGCTACTCTATAAGATTTTAAGCGAGGTATTAAGACTGCCTAGTATTTATTAAGGGCCCCTCTATCTACTAGAACCCTAGATTCTAGAATAATCCCGGTAAGGATAGCTAATTAAATTAAATTAGGGAGGAATAATTTAGGCCTTAATAATCTAGTTAACCTACCTAAATCTATAGAGGTAGCCTAGGGCGAATCTTTAGTAGTAGCTAGGAAACGAGCTATACCTCATCTAGGTATAGCGGAATATATTTCTAGGTAGATTAAGGAAGCTATAGGAATCCGGAAGAATTTAGGTAATATAAGGTATTTAAAAATAGTATATTAATAAGACTATATTATAATATTAATTAATATAGGATAATTAACTAAGAGGACCCTAGGATATAAAGCCCTATTCCTTTAAGAATTAATTAGTAATACTAATATAGGGGCTACTTAGGCTATCTATTAACTCTTATTAGAATCTAAGAAGAAGTCTTTCTAGTTAGAAGCTAAGTAATAACTTCTTAGCTACCCGTACTCTATTATTAAAAATAAAGAGATATTTTAGGAATAACTAAATAAATTATATAATAGGCCTAGTAAATAGAGTAATCTTAAATTTTCTAAATAAGTAATTAAAGAGGTTACCTCTAGCTATTATCTATTACCTATATAGTGTAAGCTATCTTACCCTCTAAAAAGAGGGTTATAAGTTAATAGAATCTAGCGTCTAGTATTAGATAGAGCCCGTTAGGAATAAAAAGACCCTTTTAATTAAGAAGTTAAAGAAGATCTAATAAGAGTATAATATAATAGGTCCCTACTTACTCCTAGCTTTAAACTAATTACGGCTAGTTTATAGGGTTAAAATACCTTAGTACTACCCTATTAGGATACCTAGCTAGAGACTTTTATTCCTCGCTAACCTTTTATAAAGGATTAGCCTAGAGTTTTCTATCTTAACTACTATTAATAAGAACCCGAGTTATAATATCTTTTAATAGAATAAAATAAGTTAGTATAATTATACGCGAAGGTTACTTAATAGGAAGCTAAACTTTATTATAATTAAAATTAGAACCTTAATCTAGAACCTAGGTTTATACCCTAGGAAAACTATTATTTAAAGTTAATTTTAGGATATTATAATTATAGATACTAGGAATATAGATATTAAAACCCTCCTAATAACTTTCTATAAGAATTTTAATTAGACTATTATTAATATAAAGACTTTAATAAATATCTACCTTAACCTAGAGAGTATAAAGAGTAAAATCTTCGGCCTTAAGAAATTATAATATTTAATCCTAAGAAATACTCCGCTATCTTCTTTATCCGCCGTTTCCAGTATATAGCGGAACTAGAAGGTAGTAGTCTAATCCTTAAGGTATTCTTAATATACCTAGAAGGGGTTACTCTAGAATAGTATAATAGCCTTTTTATAAGGGTCTACTAAAAAATAAACTATAATCTTACTATCTAGGAAGATAAACTCCTTTAAGAATATTAACCTAATTAATTTAAATTAATAAAGGAGGCTAAGAAGATAAAGTTTTACTTTAACTAGCCCTTAACTACCCTTAGCTAATACTTAACTTAAAAGACTAACTACTTATATAATATAAGTATAACTAATACGGATATAATTATTAGGTATTTATAGTAAGGCCTTAAGTTAAACCTAGTACTTATAACCCTAACATAAGAAGAGGGAGATACTATAAAAAAATTAAATAGACGAGTCTAGAATAATAAGGTAATAGTAAAGTATATTTATAATATAAATAAGCCCTACTAGAAACTAGTAGCAACTTAAGTATTTTAAGCGTTATCCCTAGCTAGAGTCTAGTAATTATTTAGTAATCTAGCGGCTAAGGGGATTATCTAGTCTAACCCTAAGCTAGTAGAGATAAAAAGGCGCCCCTTAGAAAAGATAATACTAATAACTAATAACCTAAGAAAACCTAAGAGGTCCCTACCTTATCCTTACTAGTATTATAGTAGAGATTATTAGGACAGTAACTATAGTAATAAAAAGAAAAGGGCCTTAAAGGTTAAACTAGAGGATAAAATAGATATTAACCTAGGGAATAGAGATAGTAATAATAATAATAATAATAATAATAATAATAATAATAATAATAATAATAATAATAATAATAATAATAATAATAATAATAATAATAATCTTAACCTATATAATCTAGAGACCTATATAGCCTTAAAGATCCTTATAAAGGAGGATCTATAAGGGGAAGCCTCTTAGGGCTTCTAACTAGTAGTTAGGGCCTAGCTAAGGATAATAACTCTACTAATAGCTTAAATATTACTACTAGAATATCCTTAGACTTATCCTATATTAATAATAATATTACTAGCTTATCTTTAGAAGGAGCTAAACCTAATACTTTTAGTTTTATAAATGTATAAATAGGAGCTAGTATAAACTTTAAGAAATTCTCTAGTATAATATACTAATATATTAGTAAGGATAGTAGAATCCTTAAGTTTTACTTTAATACTAGGTCTCTAGTATTACTTGTTTTTAATAATTACTATCTAGCCTTTTTTAACACTTATAAGGTCTACCTTATAACTAGAGGAAGAAGGCTTTAATATAAGGGAGTCGGTACTAGAGAGTTATTATTATAAGATTATATTAAAGTAGATATTATAATATATAACTTAACTAAGAACCTAGTTAAAATATCTAGGGAGATTTATATAGTTTTAAAACTCCCGTATAATATAATTATTAGAATAGATATTATAAAACTAAGTATAGTTAATATTTAATAGGATAAATATTAGGATCTTACTATAGTTAATAATACCCCTATTCTAATTAGAGTTACCTTAAAGGTAGATTATATCCTAGAAATTTAAGCGGATATTTAGGAGCCCCTAGTAATACTAGTATTACTAATTAAACTAAGAATATTAAGGATACTAAAGTATAAAAGAGTAAATATCTATACTACCTTACCTACTATACTAGATCTAGGAATAGGATAGAATATCCTAATTATATATTACCTACTAGTACTAAATTACTCCTATTTATTTAAACTATTACTAATAGTTAACCTATAGTTAGGGATATTTACTTCTAGAGTTTAAGTAGTAGTTAGTAATAATTTATAAGCTTATCTTATAACTAACTTTAATAATTATTCCGTTAAGATCTACTAGGGGTAGTTACTAGGAAGACTAGCTATTTTATAAGAGTTAGCTAAGCCGACTAAAGTAGACTTCTACTTTATAGACGTTTATACTAGTAAGTTTAAGGAGAAACCGGATATACCTTATATAATAGACTTTCTAGAGGAAGTTATAATTCCTAAAGTAGATATCTCTATATATTAAGGTCCTAAATATTAAGAATATATTAAAAAGGTATTTAAAAAATATAAGACCCTTTTTTAAAATAGCCTAGGAAAGTTTAATAATAGTATTAAAATATTAATACCCTTTAAAGATAAGCTAGACGTAGTAGGATTAAAGTAAAACTTATATAATCTTTCCTAGAGGGATTATAAGGTTATAGATTTAATCCTAGATCCCCTAGTAAAGTAGCGCTAGATTAAGAAAGTTCCTTTAAGTATACCTTCTACCGCGTTATTACTAGCTTTTATAGTTTAAAAAAATAGGAAGCTAAGGGTAGTAGTAGATTTATATAAGGTTAATATTAAGCTTTACTTAAATATATATCTACTTCTAAAGTAAGATATAATCCTAGGAGCTCTAGGTAGATTAGTAATATTCTTATTAATTAACCTTACTAAAGGCTTTTTCTAATAGGGAATACGCCCTTCTAATTAGTAGAAGACTATATTTATTAGCTTATATTAAGGCTATAAGTAGTTAAAAGTTTCTATTATAGGTTTAATAAATACTCTAGGGTTTTTCTAATACTATATAGAGAGGCTACTATCCTTCTACTTATAATAATTTATCCTTATATATATTAATAATATTATAATCTTCTCTACTACTCTAGAAGATTATATTAAATATCTTAATTAGGTTCTTAAACTCCTTAAAAATAGTAGAGTTATACTATTACTAGTAAAGTACTACTTTATATATCTAAGTATAATAGCTCTTAGATATTATATATTATAATTAGGGCTTAATATAATAGAGGAGAAGGTTAAAGCTATTAGGAAGATATTATTCCCTATAAATTTAAGGGGGTTAGAGACTAACCTTAGTTTCTTTAATTATTACTATAAATTTATAGAGTATTATATAGTAATTACTAGACCCCTAATTAAGTTAAAAAAAGAGGGCTTTAAGGGAAGCCTAAATAAGGGGAGGCTAAGAAGAAATTATATTAAGAAAAAATAACTCTTAGTAGATATATCCTATTTAAAACCTACTTAAGTCTCTATTATATATAAGATAGAAGGTTTATAAGTTAGTCCTTAATATTATAAGGCCTAGGAAATTCTTAAGGAAAAGCTATATAATACTCCTACTTTAGTATTTCCTAACTTTAGTAGACTATTTATATTATATATAGATAGTAGTAAAGAGAAGGGATATAAAGTAGTACTATACTAAGTTAGAATAGATAGGGTAGAAAGGCTAATATTATTTCTCTCTAAAAATCTCTTTAATATAGAAACCCGATATTAAGTTATAGAATTAGAAGCGGGGGCCCTTATTTAGGCGCTTACTAAGCTCCCTTAATTCTTTAATAATAGTGACTTTATTATTATTACGGATTATACTACTCTAAAATCGGCGCTTTAAAATAAAATAAATAGTTATTAATCTACCCGCTTAAATAAATAGGCCCTTTACCTATCTATATTTTAACTAAGGATAAAAATTATCTATTAGGCTAGAACTATATATAGAAATATAGATAGACTATCTAAACTATTTATAATAGAAATTAAACTTATAAACTTCTTCCTTATAATAATAATTAAGGTAGAAAAAGAGTCTCCAAATAAAATTTTAAATATATTACCTAGGGATCCCTATTTTAAGAAGATTTATAATTAATTCTAGAAATAATTAAAAGAGTTATAAGGCTAGGAATCCGGGGTTAAAATAGTATATTAATTATATTACTAGGACCTTAAAAATAACCTACTATATATATAAAACTACCTAGGACTAGATCGGCTTTATATTTTAGAAAACCTTACTTATAAAATCCTTAAATATAGATATAACTACTATATATATAATAGTATTTATTAGATATATAACTAATTATAAAGTTTAATATACTTCCTAAGGATAAGAAAGGTTATATAAGGGTATATTAATAGGTACTTAGCTTATTAATTATTAAAACCTTTAAGGTAACTATTATATAAGGAGTTATATCCTATAAGGGATACTTAATACCTACTAGAGGAACTAGTAATAGATTTTATAATTAGCCTACTACTAACTAGGTAAGGCTATAACTCCCTACTTATAGTTATAAATAAATTCTTAAAATTTATTAGGCTAGTCCTAGGGAATAAAACTAATATAGCTAAAATCTAGGCTAGATAATATTTTAATAATATATATTAATTATAAGGTATTCTAAGCCGCCTTATCTTTAATAGAGATCCTAAGTTTACTAGTAATTTCTAGAGAACTCTATTCTCTAGATATAGGGTATTATTAGGGATAATAATAGCTTACTACCTATTAATAGATAGATAAGTAGAATAAATTAACTAGACTATAAAAATAGCCTTAAGATACCTACTAGTAGGTTAATATAAAGAGAATTAGGATACTTTACTACTAGAGTTTAAATACGCCTTAAATACTATAAAAAATATAAGTACGCTTATAATACTATTTAAAGTACTTTATAATATAAAACCTAGGGGTTACCTTAATACTATTATCCCTAGGAATAATAAAATTATAGTAGAATTCCTCTATTATTAGGATATAATATATAATAATATTATAAATACTATAAAATTAGCCTAGGTAAAAATAGTAGTAAGATATAATTTAAAATATAGGGTTCTAGACCTAGTAGGTAGTATATATCTTAAGCTTACTAAAATAGGCGATACGGGATATTATATTCCTAAGTCCTCCTCCCTATTAATAAAGAGGGTAGGGCCGTATAAGATCCTAGAGAAAATTAGCCCCCTAGTATATAAACTAGAGCTACCCCCTAGTATATCTAGGATCTATCCGGTAATATTAGTAATCTACCTAGAGTAGGGTAAACCTAATCCTTTTAATTAAGCTATTCCTCCCCTAGTACTTATTATTATATAGGGTAGATAAGAATACGTAGTAGATAAAATACTATATAAGGAGAGGAGAGGTAGAAAAGATAGCTATTAAGTTAAGTAGAGAGGCTATAATAAAATAACCTAGGAACCTACTAGTAACCTAAGGGAAGACGTATTAGATATAGTAGCTAAGTTTAAGAAATCTTAAAGGTAATATGTTAATATCTACTAAAGATAAAGGTATAATATAATTATAGTCTAAAAATATATAATATAAGTACTCCCGCTATTAATATAACTTTAACTTATAACTAAGTTTTATATTACTTACCTTTATCTCTATTATCTATTATTAATACTAATATAGTATATATTATATATATTATATCTCTAGAGGTAATACTCCTTACTACCTAGGGTTCTTATATAAACTACTATCGCTAAGAAAGTCGCCTAGTTACTAACCTAGTTTAAAATAAATATAATAATAAGGTATTACCTTAAAACCCTATCTAATAAAGATATTAATTCGTATATTATAAACTAGTTAAAAATAATTAATAAAGGCTATATTTAGCGCTTACTACTAACTTAATTTTATATTAATAGACTTATAATTAATAAGATCTTAACCTGCTTACCTAAGGTAACTACCCTTTTAAGGGTCTTTTAAATTTAAATATTATAGTTTAAGATTAAATATATTCCCTTTTATAGAAATAGCTTATATTAATCTAAAACTATTAATAGAGCCTATATATTAAGGTACCTAAGAAAAAATATATTAAGACCTCTTTTAATAGTATATAATTAACCTATTTTTATTCCTAATAACTACTATATTATATACTAAATCTAGGATTAACTTAAGTAGTAGGTATAATAAAACTTATTCCTAGACCTTACTACGCCCCTAGATATTACTAAGAGGCTAGGCGTACTAATTAGTAATAAAGAAAATCTATACTAGGTTAAATAAGATATTATTTAATATATAATAGCCCTACTTATAATTAATATACTTAATTATAATAGTTAGGCCTAGGAAGCTACTTTTAGCCTAAACTAGGAAGAAATAAGGGCGGAGGCGAAGAAGTAGTTATAAATTCTCTAGGAGTTTAAGATTTATAAGTTAAAGAGGGGGAATTTATAAAATAGTATAAGATTGTAAGATAGTTATAAAGATTTTACCTTCTTTAATCCTCTTAATTATCTTAAGATAAATTATAAGGTACCCCTACTTAGGGTACTAAGAGAGGACTAGGATTTAAGCTATTCCTAAGAATATATTATATCTAATTTAGACTAATAGGTAGGTATTAATTACGCTAGCCTTTTAAGCCTTTTTAAGATAGTCTTTAAGATAGTAGATAATATCTACTATAACTTTAAATATAGACCTAGGTAACTATTAGATATAGATTAATAAGCTTATCTTAAGGAATACTTATAACTAATATTACTAATAATATTAGATATATTATTAGCTCCTCTATTAGACTAGGAGATCCTAGTAGTAGACCCTAAAAATAGGCCTAATAGTATATCCTCACCTTACTTAATTAAGTAACCCTATTTAGTAGCTCCTAAGAGAGCCCTTAAGGCTATTAGTAAGGTTACATTTAAAGATATTAATATTAGCTACTATATAGCTAGGAACCTCTATATAGGGGAGAATAGGGGGATAAAAATCTTAGGAAAAGCGGGTAAAAGAGTTATTCCTTCTAACTATCTAGACTAGCTATTAGTTAATAAATTCCCTACCTTAGTTTTTTTAAACCTAGACTACGTTATTTTAAAGGAGGAGTTTATATACTATTATAAAAGCTTTACTATTCTACCTAATTATTAGGTATTCTAGGTAATTTATTCTAACTAGTCTAAGCGGGGGGATTTCTACTAACTAAGCCTTAATTCTAATAGATATCTACTTATTAACTTTATCCCTATAGGGGTACTAATAATAGCCCTAGATAATAAGGGGGTAAGGCGTTTCCGCGTATTTTAAGGGCGCTAACTATATAATAACATAAGGGAAAGACTAGGCCTAACTAATAAATATTTACTACTTAACTAGACTTAAATAGTTAATAAATAATACCCTAATTATATAGCTAGCGGTAATAAAATATTACTATAATACTTTAAGGATAATTATCCCGAAGTCATCTATCTACTAGAGGATTAGGATATCCTAGGGGAACTTCCGCCTAGTAATATAAAGGAAAAAAACCGGCGGATACTAAGATCCTTTATAATAAAAAAAGCTGTAACTACTAAAAGGTCTAAAAGGCTAGTAAAATCTAGAAGAACTACCCTACTACTAGTAACTAGTCTAATACCCCTATTATAAAGTAGTACCCCTAGTCCCCTTTTACTACGCTAACTTATTCTAACTTAACTAGCTAGGAATTCTTTAATAGCTAGTTTAATACCCCCGCCTAGTCCCCTTTTACTATACTAACTTATTCTAACCTAACTAGCTAGGAATTCTTTAGTAGCTAGTCTAATACCCCCGCCGCGAAGTAGTACCCCTAGTATTCGCTAACTTATTCTAACCTAGCGTCAAGGTCTTAAAAACCTAAGGTCGGAATTACTCTTAATAATACTAATAATTAAAGTAGAGGAATAAAGAGAATCTAATAATAAATAATAATAGTTAAATATATAGCTACTAATAAATAGAAATACTATAATAGCGGAGCTAGTTAAATATTTAAATATATATAATTAATCTATTATAGATATAGTAATAATAATTAATAGTACTAGGGATATTAGATTAATAGAGAAGGCTAGTAAGATACTTAATATATCTAATAATATATTATAATACCTTATATTATACTACTTAGATCTTAAGGATATTATTATAAAGTATAATAATAGTTAATTAGTAAAATAGTTAGCTAATCCTAAAAAAATTATAGAGCCTAAAATTATAGAGGATAACTTAGTTAATTTAATAACTTAATACGCTTAGGACAAGCTTATTCTCTATAAGGGGTAGATATTATAGTAATAGCTATATCGGGTAAGTATAACCGACCTAGATAGCTATATTTAGATTAGGCCTAAGGTAATAGAAAGAAGTAAGCCTTTATAACCTACTTATTTGTATAGGCTCTAGCTAGTACTATAATAGGCTATTAGTAGGGTCTATAGTAGGCTTAAGATAGGTAATAGATATTATATTATAGATCCTTATATTATTAGGAAGGGTAAGTTTATAGGCTAAGTAATTAACCCGTCTAATTATTTAAAATAGCCCGACTAATTATTAGCTAGTTTTCCTAGACTAGATAGCTAGGATATAGTAACTCCTATAGAGACGTAGATATACTATATCTCCTACTTTAAAGTATATTAGGGCGTAGTAGGTATTATAGTATTCCTTTATTTTTATAACTATGAAGGTAATAGCGTCTTTAGTATTAATATAGGATAGCTAATACTTATCTATCTTAACTAGTTAGCTAGGATATACTAGTATTATACTAATGAGGGCCTTATTATAAGAGCCTTTAATAGGGTCCTAAGAGCCTTTAGTAGGGTCCTCTAGTTATAAGAGGTCTAGTAATTCCTAAGTCTTAAATCCGTATAGAACTTAAGTAGGCGCTAAACTAGTAGAGCTATATTTTATAGAGTTATTTAGTAAGGCCGATATTCTATTAATAATTAACGGCTACTTCTAGGAATTATCTAGGGTAGTAATATAATATTATAAGGCTATCTTAGCTATTTAATTTATATATTTAGATATACTATTAGCTTATAAATACTAGGCTATTAAATAGAGTAGGCTTACTTTTAATATTAAGAAGATTTACCTCTATATTTATCTAATAAATTTATAGTCTCTATTAGAAATAATAGCTCTAAGTACGCCCTAATTTAATAGGGCGAGATGGTTAATTAGTTTAGTAGCCTAGTCTTTCCTAGACTATATATTCTTACTAGGAATTAGGGTAATCGCCTTTAAGAATTTACTAGTAATTAATATAATTAAGTTAAACCCGTTAATTAAATAGGGTAAGGCTAGAATAAAATCTATTACAAGTATATAAAATGGCTAGGGAGGGGTTAAAATTAAATATAAAGACCTATAAGGCTAATATCTTAGGGTCTAATTAATTAATAATATAGATAATAATAGATAAAATTATAAAGTTTCTTTACTATATTATAGATATAAAGCCCCTTAATTAGACGCTTATAAGTCTAGGTATAACCTAGGTACCTTATCTTATTATAAGTAAGTTAGAAGACTTCCTTCTCTAAGGAGGTTAGGATATATAAATAAAGGCCTATCTTATTATTATTAAAGTAGAGTAATTTATTAATAATCTAATATAATAGCTTAGTAGTATTACTACCTAAGGCTTTATTATCCTTTACTATTAATATTAAGCGTGCCTAATATAATTTAATAAGGCCCTTAATTAGATATTATTTAAAGTTATAGCTTATTTCTACTAGACTAACTAGGAAAACCTTTACTAGTATAGCCTTAAGTAAGTCCCTAGTATTAGCTAGGTAGTATTTACGGGTTATTAACCTAGAGAGAGTATCTAGAATAATATTAGACTTTCTAGGTTTATAGTAGATATCTAGTTAAAAATATTATAAATACTTAGAGGTATAGATAAGATAAAGGTTTAGTTTTTCTACTAAGGTTATATTTAGACTTATTTAATAGGCTATTAATATAGCGGCTAAATAATTAGTATAAATAATAGTTACCTATTTAGTAGCCTTAATTATATACCTAATCTTCTTTACTACCTAGATAATCCTAGTAATTTCTAGTTTAGTTAGCTAGTATTATATCTTAGTATTAGTAAGTAGATAGCTAAGGAAAAGGATTAATAAATAGGACTTCTATCTAGGAAAATCCCTTATTAAAGCCTTTATTGGACTAATAATATAATATATATAGGCTTTAAACCTAAACTCCTTACTAGTATTAAGATCTATAAATAGTTAGATCTTTTTATTAAAATAATAGAGAATTATTAGGCTAGTAAATAGTTTTTAGAGTTAATAGAATATATTAAGCTCCTTTAATATAGGTTTATTAAGATAAGTTTTATAAGCTAACTTTTTATAAGTATTACCCTAGATACTAGATAAAGGCCCTTATTATATAGTAGTATTATAAATAGACTTATTTAGATAAGTCTTTTATAACTAAAGGGGTTTTATAATAGCAGTATAGAAGGTAATATATTAATATAGATAGCCCGTTAAACTAAGGTACTATTCTAGGGCTATTAGGTTAATTAAGAACTATAGGTTAATAATAGTAGCTAATTTCTCTTCTATTATAAATAATCCTAGAGCGTCTACCTTTTAGCTAAGGAGGTAGATTAATAGGAAGCTAAGAAATAATTTCTTAGGTAATAAATAAATATTTATATTATTAAGAGCCTAGAATACTTAGTTAAGATAGTTAAGGTATTCTTCTAGAGATCTTAAAAAGATAATAATATTATTAATATATATATAATAGAAATACTAAAATAGCTAGAGAATTCTATCTATTATATATTATATATAGGCTAGAGAGTTATAGTATCTTATAACTAGGATATTAAATAACTCTTAGCCTTAATAACTAGCTATTATAAGATAATAATAATATAACTTATTAATAGACTATTAATAAAAGAAACTCGCCGCGTTAATAGTACTAATATAGGTAGTATCTTTTAGTAGAGCTGATATCTTAGCTTATAATAGGATAGGATATATATCTAGTATAGTAATTTTATTTAAGGCCCTAATATCTACTACTATATAACCTTTATAAAGGCTATTTATAGATTACTTCTAGACTATAAAATATAGAAATAAAAATAGGGTTAACTCTATTATCTAGTCTATTCTATCCTATTTATATAACTTATTAAATTAATTATTAATAACTTCTTTATCTCCCTTCCCTAGGGGATAGACCCTAGCCTAGCTAGGTTTATAGATTTCTAGCTAGTTATCTACGAGCGGGATATCTATCTATTAAGACTCTAGGATATATATTATAATCCTAGTATCTTATTATAGGTCTAGGTATTTATTGATAATATCCCCTAATAAGGCCCTTATTTAAGGGGTGCCGTAGACTACTTATTATACCTAATAGGTAAGAAGACTCTATCTCTAGGGCCGTAGAAGACTCTATCTCTAGGGCCGTAGAAGACTCTATCTCTAGGGCCGTAGTAGTAGGTACTATTACTATAAATACTATAGTAGCGGTAATAAGATATTAGAGATTAGTTTTAACCTAGTTAGCTACCTTAGCCCTTTTAGGGGGCTAGGTAGTATGTCAAGGCACGAATAAACTGGTATGATTTGTAGGTTATAAGAGCTGTCGTTCTCTAGACATTAAGACATCTAGTCTACCTATTTAAACTAAGCTATATTAGGCTTAGCGCCCGAAGTAGATTATACTAAGCTATATTACTTACTAATAAAAGTATATTATAATATCTCCCGCCGTTATAAAAAAGCTCGTCCTAAGCTATTATTATAATAACCTATTATTCTTATCCATTTTAATATAATCCTCTTAATTAAGCTAATTTCTAAGGTTTTAGGTCGTAGTTTTACTATCTAGATTATACTCTAATACTAGGGCTTCTAGAGTAGGGAATTATTTACTTAGAGTAACTACTATATTATCTAACTTCTCTAAAATCTTATTAATATCTAATTCGTATTATTCTTTAATAGCGTCGTTATTAGTAATAGTAAGTTCGTTAAATTTATTAGATAGTAGCTATAGTGACTAGTCTTATTATAACCTAAAAAGGGTTAAGGCCTTAACCTTTTTATCTATAAATATAGTAAGTACCTAGAGTTCTATTACCTGTTAGTTAAGATTATCTACCTACTTTTATAGTCGTGCTTTATACCTTTCTAGGATTCTTACTTTTAGAAACTTAGGTAGGTTTAGTAGACTTAGTTAAATTTACTCTAAATTTAGGACGGCCCTTTATTTTAATAACGAATCTATTAGTTTATCTATTATAGACTTAGCCACCTTACCTTTAGTCTTTCCTTTCTTTTAGAATATTAGTAATCCGGACTTTATATCTAATACTAGGAAACCTTTATATTTTCTAGACTTAACCGCCTTAGTATTCCTAAATTTAGCGTACTTTCTTAGGGGTAATTTCCTAAGTACTTCCTAATCGGTAGGCATTATATATATAGGATAGAGGTCCCCTAGAACCTATACCTAATCTTTTTTCGACGTACTAGGGACCTACTTCTCCTTAGTGAATTTCTAGTAGCTTACGCTAATTTTTCTACTCTTTCCTATTCTTTCCCCTATATCTCTATAGAGTTAAAAACCGTTCTATATTATAAATTAGAATTAGCCTTTATTATCCTTTATAAGGGTAGGAGCCTTATACGGTTAAAAATTACCCGTAAGCTATCTATTAGTATTAAAATTTAATTTCTAGAATTAGCTCTACTTTTTAATATTAAGACGTATAGCCTAGAAAGCCTAAAAATCTAGTAGGACTATAAACACTTAATAATATACTATAAAATCATCTCTATTAATTTCCGCCGCTAGGTCTTATATAACTTTATTAGGAAACGTGTTTATTATAAGCTACTTAGGGTAGCTATTATAATCTACCTATTCTTATAATTTCGGGCTTATAAATTTTTCCCTAGTATTTTTCCTATTATAGACCTCCCTTTTAATACGGCCTTCTAGATTATAATAGGTAATAGCTATATCCTCGTCTATAATCTTAGCGTACTCCTTAAGTTTACTTATAGGTATAGTATAAAGTTAGCTAGTATCCTCTATACTAAGCTTTATAGTTAACCTTCTTTTATCCTACCTAAATTCTATAATATTAGTATTTTTAGACCCCCCGCTACTTTTATCCTACCTAAATTCTATAGCGTTAATATTTTTAGACCCCCTACTATTTATCCTAAGATCGTCGTCGTTTCTCGAGTTTACTTCCTAGTCGATACTTAATAATAGGCTACTTATGCTTCCTAACTCTACGTCCCAGTTAATATCTAATAATACGCTAGGTCCCCTTTCCTAGTATTCCTCTAAGCTATTAATAGAATTAAAAACGTTTAAGGTTAGATTTACTATTATTATTTTTCTTTTCCCTATATTCTTATTTAATGCCTTAATAACGCCATCTTTTAAGTATCTAAGATCCTAGTTAATTCTAAAGACTTAAGAGGGAGGAGCTTTTAGATATAGTTCTAAGTAGTTATTAGGGTCTTAAAAGGAAAAGTTTTTAACCCTATTCTAAAGACTAACCGCCGCTTTAGTAGTAAAAAAGTTAAATACTTCGAATCTTTTAAGAGTTTCTAACTAGACTTAGGCTTCTTCCTAAGTCTACTCTTATATTAGTATAAATACGGCTCTCTAAGGGTAGTTATTATAATCCTTAGAGTATATAACTAGAGGTATAAATAGATATTAAATAATATCTTCTTTTACCTAATAAAGGTTTTCGTTATATACTACTAGTATAGCTATATTTAAGGAAATTCTAGTTAGCTACTAGGCCCGCTAGATTTATACTTTCTAAGCAGATTTCCTTAGAATTCCTTAAAGTAGGAAAGAGAGGTACCGGCTATTAGGAACTAGATAGATAAGGTTATATAAAGGTAATAGTTTTTTAAAAATATTATATTAAAGGAATATTAATACCGCGGCGTCTAAATACTAGTTTAGGTAGATAGGTTAATCTCCTACTAAGTAGTCTAGAATCTTAGCGAGTTTAGTTTCTAATCTTTATATTTAAAGTAGGCTAGAAGCGTTAGGTAGATATTTAAGAATTTCTTTAGTAGATAGTCTAAATTTATAGAAGTCCGTAGTAGGGAAGCGCTAGATATAGCCCTTATTAACCCTAATCCTTAACTAGTCTACTAGGTAGGCCTTAATCTACGCCTTAGATAGTTAATAATAATAGTATTTATCTTCTTTATAGTTATAAAACTAACGTAGTAAGGACCTTACTTTAATAGTAATAGTAGTATAATAATCCGTTATTATAAGTAATAAGTTATAGTTTAAACTAAGGTATAGGTAAAAGAATATATATTAACGCTAAGTATAAGAGTACCCGTTTAGTATTTTTAGCTATTACAGCATTTTTTACCTAATAGTAATTATTATTATTATTTTTTATCTAATAGCAATTTTCTTACGAAGCCTCCATTTTATTACTATTTACTAATTTAACATCTTAGTATAGATATAGATTCTTTAATCCCTATCCTAGCGGATTCTTTAACCCCTATCCTAGCGAGTGCGAGACTTCTTAGTTTTTTTAATAACGTCTAGTACGTCTTCCTTAAGCCTCTAGGTAGGCTTATAAGTATCCTCTTTATAACCTTTCCACTTAACTTAATACCCGTTTTACCTACCCCGTTTTTCTTTTTAAATTATTCTTTCTACTATAAATTCTTCTTAACCTTAGATATTAATTAGAGATAGTAGGGGTATATCTTAATTATACGGGTTAGCTTTTAATTATTTAAGATAGATAACTAAGATAACTAGGTAAATCTTTACTATACTAGGAGGAAGCTCTAGCTTATAGGCGAGTAGGCTTATTTTTTATAAAATTCTATAAGGCCCTACCTTTTTAGTAGTAAGGGACGAACTTTTAGGGACGTAGTACCTAGCGTCCCCTATTTTTACTAGTTTTAAATAAGTATATCTAGATAGGTTTAATACGTAATACTTTAAATCCTACTTATAAGCTATTTTAGCCTAGGCTAATTTAATAGTATTAAATATATTATTCCTAATAGTTCCTTAGTTATAAAAAAAATTCCGGCCGTAGAGTTAGATTCTAATACTATAGATAATAAGAATCCTCTTAGCTTTACCCTATATAAAACTTTAAACGGTATTATAGTTATACTAGTATTCTCTAAAGTATGTAACGCGTACTTAACTTCTATTAGAAAGGTATCCTAGTTTTCCTTATACTAGCTAACTAATAAGTAATATAAAGCTATCTCTACTATTTAGTTTATTTAATATGGTAGTTATTCCTAAGGAAACTCCGTATCTAGTAAATAGGGGTTTCTAGAAGGTACTAATAAATTTTAGGTCTCTATCTAAAATAAGACGGCTTAGTATACCCTAAGTTTTATAGATATTATTAAAGTATCTATTAGCCTAGTCTTACGCTAAATTAGTTTTATTACCTAGTATTAGATAAATAAACTTAGAAAACTTATCTACTACTATAAGTAAAGAATTATGACTACTAGTAGTTAAAGGAAGGCTAACGATAAAATCTATTAATAATTCTTCTAGCGGCTACTAGAATGCCCCTACGGGTTAGAGTTCCCTATATAGTAGTTATCTAGAAGGCTTAGATAGTTAGTAGGCTAGATACCTATTAATATAACCTTATATAACCTTATATATCTTTAGAAAATATACCGAACTACGTAGGCGGTCATATATATAATAAATACCTCTATATATATAATAATTATATCTATATTCTAAGATTTTCCTTATAAGTTTTTTAGGAATATATAAGCGGTCCGGCCTTAGATAGCTAACTATATATAATAGTTAAGAATTAATATTAAGCCGGTATACTTAGTAAACGGTCTTTAACCCTATTTCTAGTTATTAGGATTCCTAGACCTACTTCTAGACCTACTTATAGATCCGCCTAAAATAAGGGTCTTTTAGTAAGGTAGACGCGATTTCCTTAAGAAAATCTTATTTAGCCTAGATAACTACTACTAGGAATATATTAGTTAGATTAGGTTTCTTAGTAGGAAGTCTTAAAAGGCTATTAGCATTTTTATAGGATTTCCCTACCTAGTAGATAATTTTTATCCTTAGTTAGAACGTTAATAAATATAGCGCCTATTTATTTAGCCTAGTAGACCGCTATCTATTTATCTTATTCTATAGTACTAATTTTAATATAGTATAGTTAGTAATAACGGTGAAATCGCCGTCGTTAAAGAATTAGGGAAGCTCTATAAGGGCCTAGACTAGAGTACTAGCCTCTAATTCTATAGCCTAATATCTTATTTTAGCATCTAAAAGGTCTTTAGAAAGAAATAAGATCGGCCTTTCTACCCTATTAGACTTAATCTAGTATAGCGTAGCTCTATAACCTTTCTCTTTACTACCATCTATATAAAGAATAAAAGGCTTACTAAAGTTAGGGAATACTAAGGTAGAGGCGTTATATAGTTTATCCTTAAGTATTTCTTATACTTTATAGTATTAGGGGCTAGTATATAGCCACCTAGATTTAAACCTAGATCCGTTAGGTTCTTTAGGTTCGCTAGGGTTTATTATTAATTTTAATAGTAAATACTTTACTAGTAAAGGGCTAGAGGTATCTACTAATAGATATTTCTTTTATATATAGTTCCTCTAGGGGTAACTCTTATTTAGGCTACCCTTAAAGCCTTCCGTCTTTAGTCTAATAAGAAGTCGAGCTATTATAGCGTAATATTTAATAAATTTTTAATAGTAGCCGAAAAATCCTAGTCTAGTTTTAAGTTCCTAAAGATTTATTAGGAAAGTTATATTTTAAACCGCTTTAACTTTCTCTTCTATAATACTTAAACCTAGTCTAGAGACATAATATCTTAAAGCGGTAATACTAGGATAAGTAAAATAATATTTTACTAGGGATAATATAATACTACTTTTCTCTAGTAGCCCTAGGACTTAGTCTAAGTACTTAAGATAGTTATTAAGAGTAGCTAAAAAGATTATTACGTCGTTAATATATACTAGAATAAATTATTATAAGTATAGGGATAGTAGTATTTCTATCTAATATTAGAAGAAACTTAGAGTATTTATTAACCCTATTATAAAGACCTTTAGCTATTCCTAACCCTAGTAGGGGCTAATGAATATTATCTTCTACTAGTCTAAAGGGCGTATGCCCTATTAAAAAAACCCTTTTATAAGGTTAATAAAAGAGAATATTACTAATCTACTAAATACTCCTAGGATTATATCTTATTTTAGGAGGGGATATATATCTAGGTAGAGCTTAGTATTAACCTTATATAAATTTACTACTAATCTTAGCTTCCCGTTCTTCTATACTATAAAGGCCGGTAATAATATAGTAGATAGTACCCCTAAAGGAACCTTTTTAATTTAGCCCTACTTTACTAGGGGGTCTAGGATTAAATTTATAGCCTTATAGTCCCTTTAAGAAAGGTTATAAGGGTTCTACTTTAATCCCGCTACGTTAGTTTTATCCTTAAAGGGTATTAATATCTTAATACTATTATTAAACTTTCCTAGGCTATTTTAAAAAAGTGTCTTATACTTTTTAAGTACCTTTTTAATATATTCCTAGTATTCGAGCCCCTAATAGGTAGAGATATCTACTTCTAGAATTACTACCTCCTCTAGGAGATCTACTATATAAGGTATATTAGGTTTATCCCAGAATTTACTAGTATAAATATTAGTAAAGTAGAAATCTACCTCTATAGGCTTTACTAATTCTTATAATATTAATAGTCTACCTAGTAGCTATCCCTTATAGATTTTAATAGAGTATTAACTAAAATTTACTATTAGGTAGGCTTAGGGATTATTACTAACTACCGCTTAAATACCTAATATAAAGGTTCCTAACTAGAAATCAACCTTTAGTAGAGGTTTAAATAAGTAGTTATAGTTTATTACTAATAGGTAGTATTTAATTAGTACATTTTATCCTATCCTAGAGTCTAGTATTACTACTAAGTTAGTATAGATATTAACCTTTTTATATTTTAGGACCCTTAGCCTTTTTAGTTTAATTAGTAGTATTAATATTATTATAAATTCTTAGATATTAGCGTAGATCCTTAGAATTAGATCTAATTTAGAGGTAACTCTAATTAGAACGGGGGTTTAGTATATTATAGCGAGATCCTAGTATTCGCCCTATTAGATATTAACTATATTTAATTTTATAATATCCGTACTAATAATTATATTATATAAGAGTCTAGAAATTATATAGATTTTTCTAGATATTTTAATAGGTTCCTTAGTTAAACTATATATTCTAATATCTACCTTAATATAGTCTCGTAATAATAACTCCCTAGAACTAACTCCCCTATATTGAAGCCTTTTCCCCCTAGCTATAAGGTAGATACTATAACCTTTAAAGAATACTAGACGGTAATACTTAGAAATAAGGGATACTAGGGATCTAGTATTAAAATAAAACTCTAGTATTCTACTATCTTTACTAATATACTAGTATATAACGCTAGAGAATTTCCTAAAATCTATACTAACTCCCGTTAGTATAGTAGGAAAGGTAAAAATACTAGGTTCTAATCCCCTTAGGGATAAAATAGTAAGGTTATTAAGATAAGATAGTTCTAAAGTTTTTCTAGTAGTAATATTTAAGCTATTAGTAGAGTCTAAAGTTTTTCTAGTAGTAATATTTAAGCTATTAGTGGAGTTATTACCCTCTAATAGGCCCCGACTACTAGTTAGGGGCCCTAAGAGGCTTCTCCCTATAACTCCTCGTCCGTAAGGATCTCTAAAGCTATATAGGTCTCTAGATTATACGGATCTAGATTATTATTCTATATTATAATAATCCTTATTAGTTAGGTTAATATCTATCTCCTCCTCTAGCTTAACCTTTAAAGACTTTTTCTTTTTATTATTATAATTACTATCCTAATAATTTCTATTATAATACTAGTAAAGATAAGGTAGGGTCCTTTTAAGTTATTAGTTATTAGCTATTATCTTTTTTAAAGGATATCTTTTTATCTCTATAACCTTAGGGTTAGCTAACTAGATAATCCCCTTAGCCGCTAGATTACTAAATAATTACTAGACTTAGGCTAGGGATAGTACTTATAATGCTAGAGTTACTACTAGTTTCTAATAGGGTCTATTTATCTTATAAACCCGCTTAGCTACTACCTTATTATTTCAGACTCGCCTATTAAAGTTTTCTACGGTATCCCCTTCTTCCTATATTAGGGTTATAAGTACTAGGTTTAGCTTAAGGCCTTACTATAAATATCTAATAATTATATCCTTATTACTAATACCTATATTATATAAGTAGTTAGTCTTTTAAGTTAGATATTAGCTAAGGGTAAGTAATAATTAATTAAAATAGAACTTTATTTTCTTAGCTTCCTTTATTAATTTAAATTAATTAGGCTAACATTCTTAAAGAAGTTTATCTTCCTAAATAGTTAAATTATAATTTATTTCTTAGCGGACCCTTATAGAAAGGCTATTATACTATTCTAAAGTATCCCCTTCTAGATATATAGGGAGCACTCTAAGGACTAGACTGCTACCTTCTAATTCTACTATATAATAAAAGCGGCGGATAAAGAAGGCTACGGAGTATTTTTTAAGATTAAATATTATAATTTCTTAGGGTTAAAGGTTTCACTCCTTATACTCCCTTAGTTAAGGTAGATATTTATTAAGGTCCTTATATTAATAATAATTATAACTATTTATATAATTTTAGGGCAGGTCTAGTTAAAATTCTTAGGGAAAGTCCTAAAGAGGATTTAGATATCTAACCCTAAGCGGTCTATTATAATACCCTAATATTAACTCTAACTAACGATTTTCCTAAGAAATAAACCTAGGTTCCGGGCTAAGGTTATAATTTTAATTATAACGGAGTTCTACTTCCTATTAGGTAACCTTCGCGCGTAATTATACTAACTTATTTTATTCTATTAAAAGATATTATAGCTTAAGTTCTTATTAATAGTAATTAGGTTAGAATACTCTAGGCTAATCCTTTATAAAAGGTTAGTAATATTAAAAGTCTCTAGCTAGGTATCCTAATAGGGTAGTACTAGGGTATTTTAACCCCGTAGACTAGCTATAATTAGTTTAAAGCTAGGAGGAAGTAGGGACCTACTATATTATACTCTTATTAGATCTTCTTTAACTTCTTAATTAAAAGGTTCTTTTTATTCCTAACGGGCTCTATCTAATATTAGACGCTAGATTCTATTAGCTTATAACCCTCTTCCTAGAGGGCGAGCTAGCTTACGCTATATAAGTAATAGATAATAGCTAGAGGTAACCTCTTTAATTACTTATTAAGAAAGATTAAGATTACCCTATTTACTAGGCCTATTATATAATTTATTTAGCTACTCCTAGAAAATTTCTTTATTTTTAATAATAGAGTATAGGTAGCTAAGAAGCTATTACTTAGCTTCTAACTAGAAAGACTTCTTCTTAGCTTCTAATAAGAGTTAGTAGACGGCCTAAATAGCCCCTATATTAATATTACTAATTAGTTCTTAAAGAAATAGGGCTTAATATCCTAGGGTCCTCTTAGTTAATTATCTTATAATAATTAGTATTATAATATAGTCTTATTAATATACCATTTTTAAATACCCTATATTTCCTAAATTCTTCTAGATTCCTATAGCTTCCTTAATCTACCTAGAAATATATTTAGCCGTGCCTAGATAAGGTATAGCTTATTTCCTAGCTACTACTAAGGATTTACCCTAGGCTACCTTTATAGATTTAGGTAGGTTAACTAGATTATTAAGGCCTAAATTATTCCTCCCTAATTTAATTTAGTTAGCCATCCTTATTAGGGTTATTCTAGAATCCGGGGTTCTAGTAGATAGAGGGGCCCTTAATAAACGCTAGGCAGTCTTAGTACCTCGCTTAAAATCCCGTAGAGTAGCTAGAAATATCTCTAGTTCTAGTCTAGACTACTAGGATTTAGGCTAGGTCGATCTTTTAAGATCCGCTACTACTCTTAAGCTATACTAAGCTAGTCTAAGACTATTCTAAGTAAGATACTTAATAAGGTACTAATTAGGGTAGTTAACTAGGTTTACTTATTCGGGTTCTATAGAGAGGAAATCATATAAGTAGAAGGTAAGAATAAGAGTATTATAATTAGTTATAATAGTAGATTAAGCTAGGTTAAATAACGTAGAGGGCTTTCTAGCTCTGAATTTACCTCTAGTTTTTAGAAGAAGTATAGGGAATAGAATAAAGAAGAATAGGATTATTAAGGCTAATAAATAGAAATCTTTTAATAGGGTAATAGGATAGCGACTTTTATACCCCGTAATCCCCTTAAGAATAGTTAATTACTAATAAAAAGACCCGATCTAAATAGATAACTCGGTGTATCTATTTAGGATCTTCTAGTATTACTACTAGATATTAAGGCACGAATAAACCGGTATAATTTATAGGTTATAAGAGCTGTTATTCTCTAGACGTTAAGACGTCTATTCTACCTATCTAAACTAAGCTATATCAGGCTTAGCGCCCGAAGTGGATTACGCTAAGCTATATCAATTACTAATGAAAGCATATTATAACATAGTAAGGTTACTATAGAAGGCTTCTATAAGGAAATAATTAGGAGTATTATACTTAGTAACCTAGCTAAGTCTCCTATTCTTAGCTAACTTAATTTTACTATTAGTATTATTCCTAATAAAGATATAAGATATCTTATAATTAATAATATAAGCGTAGATAGAGAGGTCTTGTAGCTTATCTAGCTTAAAGATTAAGTCTTAATCCTTTAAAAGATTAAGTAACTAATAATAGGGGCTTATAATTTAAACTTATTTATTATTATAAGGGCTAATAATAATATTAGCCTAACTAAATACTATAGTATTAATATAAGTTCCTTTACTAGAGACTTTAATAGGGACTTTAAGGTTTTAATAAGAATATATTATTATTAAATTCCTCTTAAAGCTAATAATAATACCTTTAGGTTTAAGGATATTAACCCTAATTAACGCCTTTACTAAAAGGTTATTAACAATATATAATTCTCTCTTAATAAAGGTAGTACTATTACCCCTAGGGATATATATTATTAGCGTAGTATATTTATTAATATTATATTTTTTACTATTAATACCTTTTACCTTTATAAGTATTAGTATTTTAGAGATTTTAGCTTATAGAAACTATTATAATAGAAACTTCCTATCTATTAAGCTTATAATATAACCTATATTTATATAAAGCTTATATAGAGGATAGTTAAGGTCTAGGGTAAACCTAATCTAAGTAGTAATAAAATAATAGCCTTTAAAGGTATATCCTCCTAAAGTAGTCTATTTAGAAGTACTTTAAATAATAGCCTATAGAAGGCTTTAATAGGTACTACTAACTTTAACTACCTTAGATAATGTTATAATAGTAATTAAGGCCCTTATTATATAATAATTATAGCGAATATAATTATGTAAGGTATTATTAGATAAGAATATATTAGAGTATATCTAATAAGTAAAGGCTTTATTAGACGGGATTAATAGAAAATAGGTTTTAATAGTATTATTACCCTTATAACTTTTAGGATCTTAACTATATTCCTAAGAATCATCTAGGTATTAACCTAGACTAGGGTTAGTCTAGTTTATAGACTAATAGTACTTATCCTTATAAGTATTATATATTACCTACTTATTGTACGGCTCTTCCTAAGGATTCCTATCCTTAATAGTAGCCTAGTAGGTACGGGGCTATTACTACGCCTAATTATATAGCTTATATAAGTAATTACTATTTAAAGCGTTTAGTAGATAGGCTTAACCTAGGTTATAGTTTTAGTATTAACTCTACCTAGGTAACGCGTTTCCGTTTATAATCTATAGAGGTTATTAAGGACTAGCGATCTAAGCCTATTAAGGGTTATTATTAAAGTTTCCTTAATTATTTCTATATAGTATTAATAGTATAAATAGTTAAGTATTCTAATTATTATAGTTTAGCCTTAGGGGCCTACTATTATAATTAAAACTATTACTACTAAATTAGTATAAAGGATAATTTAAATAAGAAGTATACTAACCTAATTAAGGATCTCGTTAATTATTATAGTAACTATCCTACTTTATCTCGAAGCCTTTCTTAATAAGGCCCTTATTTCTATAAATATTAAATTAAGTATCCTTCCTATATCTAAGTTCTTTAAGGAGGCCCTTAATTATTAATTCCTTAGTTAGTAATAATAGATCCTAACATAATTATCCGTCTATATATTTAAATACTAGGAGGACTTAGGCTTACTCTATAATAGTAATATTAGCGTTTTTACTATTTAGGATAATACTAGAGATATAGTTAGCTAGATCCTATTAATTTTAAGCGTCCTTTACTATATAGCGGATATTTTCTAGTAGATTAAGAGACTTACTAGGAGAGTCTTAAAAATATTCCTATAAAGCTATATACTATTTAATAATACTAGTAGGGTTATTTTATAACCTAATATATATAATATATAATAATCAGTTAGTAAACTAATTATTAACTTTCCTAAGTAGATATAAGTCTAGATTTAACTATATAAGAGTTAGATCTATAATAGTAGCTTTTACTTTAACTCTATTAGTAAAGCTAAAAATATTACAATAAATATTATAGCTATCTTTAACTTTTACTAGGGGTATATTAGGATCTAGATTAAAATACTTAATATTACGGGGCCTAAACTAAGGGGTACCTACTATAGTAGTAGGGTTTATAGCTAGCCCTATAGTAGGCTAATTAATAGGCTAGTTCTAACGTCTACTAGCTCTATTATTTAGGCTTTAAAAGAAAGTAGATATAGTATTAAACTATTTAACTATAAAACCTCTAATAGGTATATTCGCCTAGCTAGTATTACTATTATTATTTCCCCTATTATCTACTATATCTAAAGGCTCTAGTAGACTAGGAAGTTCTAGTCCTATTAAGTGATTATAGATAGCCTCTTCTACTAAGGTTACTCTAGTATTTATAGAGAATAAAGTAGACTCTATTAGTATTAATAAGGTTAACCGTAATAGTAAATAGATTAAGGTCCCTATTAGGGAGGTAGGTACTAAAGGAGGCTACTATAGATAGTACCTTATAAATATAGTAGCTTTCTTAAAACGATGATTTACTACGCGGAATTAGCTTTTATTAATAGCCTAATTAGTAGGCTAGGATAGTTTATTAATATTAGGAAGACTAGGTTCTAAAGATAATAACCTAGTACGGTGCCGTTATTCTTATAAGGTATTAAAAGAGATATAGTTAGTTTATAATAGTCTAAGATTCCCGTTAATAATAAGTGTTATTAGGAAACGGCTAATATTATTAATAATAATAGTATAATAATATCTAGTATTAATGAAATTATATAATTAAAAAGTAAGGATAAGGGTTTCCCTATTAGTAGCTAGGATAAGGATAAGTAGTAAGCGGGGAAATATATAGGAAACATCTAAATTTACTTAGTAAATTACTAAAGTTTCTCCGAAAATCCTAATAAGTTAACGAGATCCTAATACTATTAGGAGGTAGTAATAGGTAATAAATAAGGCTCTTATTAATCACGACTTTTAAAAGGGCTTCTATGGTAGTTACGGAAGGCTTCTTTAACTAGCTTAAACGAGTATTAAATAGAATAGCATGCGGAAGACTTATAAGGACTTATACCTTAAGGCTAGTACTATAGATAGCTAGTACTATAATAGCTAGTAGACTATATACGGCTTATTAGTAGTTAATAGTACTAATAGTAGCTAATATAGTATTACTACTATATATTATAACTATAATTAATAATATAGTAAAGTAGTAAAGGTTATAGAGAAGGGAAGCTTCTTATAGGCCTAAGACGTGCCTGCAGAAGGCTTCCGCTCTCTACGCTACTAGCTATATAGCGATAATTATAATATTAGGGTAGAATATAAATATATACTTAATATCTTAATACTTCTATTTATATTTATAACTAGTACTATTAACCTTAAATATCCTCCTTTTATATAAGAAGGCGCGTAGTCCTATCTTCTCTATATATAACTAGATATTTATAGAGCTCTTAGCCTTAAAAAGCTTTAAATAAAGGTTAACTCTTATCTCTTAAACTTTTCCTTTTTATACTACTATCTTTATATAGTTAGGGATATCCTCCTAATATCTTAGCTACCTCTCTTTCTACTTCTCCTTTACTTACCTCCTAATCTCTTTAAGGGTAAGGTTATCCCTCCTTATTATTTCCCTACTTTTAGGGCTCTAGTCTATTACTCTAATATCCCCTCCCCTTATTACTACTTAAAGGGCTCCCCTTACTTAAGACTACTTCTCTTTTATTAGAATCTTTATAACCCTCCTCTCTCTTCCCCCCTTCCCTTTTAGCTTATAATAGATCCTTATATTCCCTTCTTTAATTAGTAGGTAAATCCCTTATATTATTAATACTTATAAAATTAACTAGTTAAGGCTTATCCTTATTAATAGGACCCTTAACTCTACTTTTAATACTTATATATTAATTACTTTAAAGGCCTTAAATACTATCTTTAAATACCTATTTTATATAATTTCTAGTATTATAATATTTACCTTCTTTACCTTTAATATCCCCTTTAAGTTATATTATATCTCTATTATATAAGTTATTACTAGCTAGATTATAATATTATATATTTATCTTATCTTATTAAGTATAATACCTTATATTAAGCTAGTAATAATAAATAGGGCTAGCTTTTATATCTTTATCTTTAACCTTATTTTATTAATATATAAGCCCTACCTTAATTTATTATTAATATAAAGTCTAAGGACCTATATTAATACTTTAAAGTATACTACTACTACTTTAAGGTCTATTATTACCTTTATATTAAACCTCTTTAAGCTCCTTAATAAATAGACTAGTTTATACTTATAAGGGGTAAAGGTTACCTTATATATATTTACTTAATAAAGGTATATCTTATATACCTTTACTAAGATCTTATAATTCTCCTTAATACTTTTATTATATATTATTAAGTAAATATTATTAATAAAGCCCTTAATTTATACTTAGAGTGTTATCCTTATATATTCTTTTATAAGTAGGGAGTTAAATAATAATAATAATAATAATAATATTACGGATCTTTAAGGAATTTTAGTCTCTACTATCTTTATCCTATTTATCTCCTAGCCTAGTATAATTATTATAACTCTTTTTATTATAAAGCTTTATACCTACTTTATAATAAGGGTTAAGACCCCTTTCTTTTTTAAGTTATAAAGTAACCTTTTATAAGAGATATTATTAAAGGCCCTTATAATATTTAATAATAGTATACTTATTATATTAAATTTATTATAATTTTATATTATATATACTACCTCTATCATTATCTTAAGGGATATTACTATTAACCTTCCCTTCTTTACCCCTATCTATTATAGGGGTAGTAGCCTATATTCCTTTATAAGGTCGCCTAGCTTCTTTATAATAACTACCTCTAGCGCCTTCCCTAAGGTATTAAGTAGAGTAATTAGATAGTATAACTTCAGCTCTAAGTAGTCCTCTTTCTTCGGCTTCTTTAAGATAATTATATTAGCCTTCTTAAACTCTTAAACTAAGTTTAATAGTTATAATATACTTATATAAGGTATCTTAGATAAACAGTATTAATAAATTATTAATTATACTAATTAAGATTAGTTTTTTAAAGCTTATTTCTAGTAAACTTATATATAAATACTATATCTAAGGCTATTAGAAGGTAGTACCTTATAAAGATACTATTTAACTAGGGGAGTATTTAATAGAATTTATTTATAATATTATTATTAGCCCCTTTAATTAAATAGGTTTTAAATGGAACTAATACTTTATAATATCTAAGGATAATTTTACTTATATCTTAATTATTATTTACCTTAAGTATAAGAGTAATACTTGCTAGTTATTTTAGTAGTTTAAAGTAATTTATAAGTATTTAAACTACTATATTTATTACTTTTATATTAATAATAGAGGTAAATAATAAGTATTTATATTTATATTCATATTTATACTCTACTATCTAGCTACTTAGAGTTAATAAGGGCGTTCTAACTCTATTTTATTAAGAGGAAACCGTAATATATAGAAGAAAACCTCTCTTACCTACCCTATCTATTATAATACTTCTAGGCCTTTAAATACTATATACTATCCTCTCCCTTATACTCTACTCCTCCCTAATATTAGATCCTAATACTTATATACTCCTTTCTCTTACTAGGGCCTCGCCCCTTCCTTTACAATATTTCTTAATACTACTCCTTATAAGGTCTATTCCCCTTAATTACCCTCTTACCCTTCCTTATATAGTTTAATTAATTTAAGTAGTATCCTTAACCCTTCTACTAGTTATCACTACCCTAGCTACTCCTTTTTTATATTATCTAGTATTATAATATCCTTATCTATTTAACCTATAATATATAGGCCTTAATTACTACTATACTCCTAGCTAGGTAGCCTAGTAGAAGGCCTATAATACTCTTATTAAGAATTACCGTATATCCTTTTCTAATATATAAGAGGGAGCTATTATAGTTATTAGGGGGTATAAATATACTTTATTACTACTATTATATTACTATTTCCTAATACTAAGCTATATAGTAATCTACTTATAAGGGAAAGTAGATTATATAATCCCGCCGGCTATACCTCTATAATTATAGGGTTACTACTCCTACTCCTACGCGTAGCTATAGTTCTCCTAGCTAAGGGGGGGTAGCCCTAGCCTATTATTCTACCCCTTCTACTTAATATACCTTCTATCTCTTAACCTAGAGTCTCTTATATATTAAGCTAATACTACTAACGGGAACTAAGGTAGGTATTATTATAGATACTAAGAAACTCTATATTATAAGCTCTACTACTATATAACATCCTAGTTTTATTCTAACTATATTTAGATTAAAGACCTCTTAGCTCTATTAGTAAATAATAAGTTTATAGCTAGTACTATATATAGGTGGATCTTATCGCTAGCTAAAATATATAAGTTATACCTTTATTAACTACCTTAAAGACTAAGGTATCTATTATAAAGTTATAATACCTAGGAACCCTTTAATAAATAGGATAATAGAGTATTTTAAGTAGATATTATTATATAAGATATAATTAATACTCCTTAACTTTAAGTATAATAAATCTTTCTAGCCTAAGATTATATTTATAATTAAGTACCTTACTATTTAATCTCTTAACTCTAAATTAGGAAAACCTCTTTATAAAGTATAATATAAATACCTACTAAAGCTTTTATACCTCTAAATAATAAGCTTAATAGCCTATACCTTATACTATATTTAAAAGAAGTTAAAAGATAAGAGTAATAAATACTACCTCCTTAATTATAAAGGGGATTATATCTTTTAGTTATAAAACCTTATAAGATAATAAATTATATAAGTAAATAATATCTATTTTAAAGAGAAATACCCTTAGTATATTAATCTTAATAAGTAGTAGTAATTAAACTTTAAGCTAAATAAGCGCCTATAAATATCTACTCTAGGAGAGAATAATAAGAAGTAGGATATTTAAAATAATATTAACCCTATTTAATAAGCTATAACTCCTACTTAATAATAAGCCCGTACTTATAAGGTAGAATATATTAAAAGGGAAGAATAGGTTATTTAATAGGTAATATATAATTATCCTAAGCTAGCTCTACTAGATTTATAAGACTTATTATTAGACCCTCTAGTTATAATAGCCCTTATACTCTTTATTAATATTAATAAAATTAAACTATTTAAGTTAAAACCCTATTAATAGGTAGTAGAAGATAGTTAAAATATCTAATAAAGCCTTAAGATAAATAATGAAGTTAAATCCTTATAAGAAAATAATACTTAGAAGGTTATTAATCTACTTATAAGTAAATATACTTTAAGAGGTAAATAGGTTTATACCTTAAAGTATAACCCTTAAGGATAGGTTATATATTATAAGGTATACTAAGTTATTTATAAATTTAAATAATATAAAGGTATTAATTATAATAAGACTTTTACCTTAATAATAAAACTTATAAATTATAAGGCTATCTTTACTTTAATAGCTATTATAAACTAGGATTTAAAGTAAATAGATATTAAGATAGCCTTCCTTTATAATAATATTAATAAAGAGATTTATATTAATTAACTTATAAGTTATAAGTAAAGAAAAGGGGTTTATTAGCTTTATAAAGCTCTTTATAAACTTAAATAATTATTATAAGTATAATATTATACCTTTATTAACTTTATAAAGGAATTAGGCCTTATACTATTATTTACTGACTTAAATATCTTTATTAACTTTAAAGAAGGGACCTTAATAACTCTTTATATAAATAATATCTTAATTATAAGTCTAAATAAGTAGGCTATTTAATAGATTAAGAATACCTTAAATAATTAATTTAAGATAATAGATTTAAGTTTATATACCTACTACCTTAATATAATAATTACTTAAGACCGCTGATAATAAATACTATAACTAGGTTAGGTAGCTTATATTAAAAAGATATTATAATACTTTAATAAATAAGAATATAAGTAAGTTACTATACTAATAAAAATTAATACTTACCTAGAAAAGGCTAATAAAAAGTATAAAGTAAACCCTATATTTAAGAAGAATTATTAAAAGTTTATAAGATCTCTTATATATATTATACTAAAAACTTAGCTTAATATTACTTACGTAGTATTAACTATTAGCTATTATACTACTAACCCTAATAAGTTGTATTAATTAGCTATTAAGTATATCTTTTAATATTTATATATTATAATTAAATTTTAGCTTATATTCTAAGGCTCCTTATAAGACCTTATTAAGTATATTAATTCTAACTAGGTAGGTAATTATAATACTTATAAGTTAACCTTAGGTTATATCTTTAATATTAATAGTATAACCCTTAACTAGTCTTTTAAGTAATAGGCTATAATAGCCTTTTCCTTATATAAAGTAGAATATATTATTGAAATAGGTAGAATAGTAATGGTTGTTTTATTACTAGCTATATAGGTGGAGAGAGATAGGATATATAGGATACTAAAACGGGTACTAGCGCGCGGCTAGTCTAACTAATTATATCCTATTTTAATATATTTTAATCCTCCTACTTAAATAAAGTACCTTATTAGTATAGTAGTATAACTAACTTATATTTTATTCCTACTATCTAAGATCCCCCTTCTTAACTAAATGCTAGGTAAGAGGCGTAAAGGCGAGGTAGATAGTAGTAGAAGCCCTTATAAAGTAGTAATTTAGTAAAACTCTTTTAGACGTAGATTAGATAGACCCTAATAAGGTAGATATAGTTATAGGGTTACTAATTCTATCTATATAACTATTTCTAAGACGTACTTATTTTATAAAGGTATACTATCAAGGTTTTTATATTATAATAACTTAATAGTACGTTTCTTACCTTTAATATACTAGATAAGCTTATACTAAGTAGGGAGGAGGGCTTTACGGGGCCTAATTTTAGTATTTATATCTTTAGTAGTATTATAATTAGAAATAATAATATTAATACTAGGATAGAGAATTATAGCTCCCTAGTAGTACTAGTTATTAACTTCCTATTCTTATCCTACCTAGGTATATATCTAGGTAGTAAAGACGGCGAGGCTATTACGGCCTATAGGGATATTACGCTAGAAGCTATTATAAGTACTATATTTACTAGCATCTAGGAATATATTACGCTAGTTCTATTTTATATTAGAGGTAGGGTAAGAGATAGGATTATAGTAGATATATATTATAATCTAAGCCTAATAGTTTTATAAGAAAGTAGTTAATTTATCTATTATAATATTAGTTTATAAGCGGGTATAATCTAGTATCTAAATAACGTCGCTAGTAGTGTAACTTACTATTTAAGCTTAGAATATAGAAGGATAATAGAGTTAAATAGGCCTATAAAGTCTATTTTATATTCTAATATTATAGCGTAGAGTTATAGGGCTAGAAGGGTAGGTAGTTAAGAGCTAGCTATCCCTTAGTTAATAACAGGAGCGCTTATAAAGCTACTAGGAGTACCTATAGAGCCTTACCATACTAAGAACTCCTACTACTACGGTACTTCTAGGCCTAAGGCCTTATAGAAGGGGATAAATTTATCCTTAGGGAGGGCTTTAATAAGGCTATTAGCTACCTACTTATTAGTCCTAATATATTCTAGCTTAACGTCGCTAGTAGTAACCTATTCTTATATATAATTATATTAGATATTAATATACTTTATATATATATAGAAATAGGGGTTCTTAGCTAGGGTAATAGCTCCCTAATTATTATAGTAGAGTATTACGGCGGTAGGCTAATAGGTATCCTTAGAGAAGTCTAGCTTAGTAAGGAGGCGTTAGAGCTAGATAGCTTCCTTTATAACTTATATCTAGTTTATATATTCTACCTTATAGCTAGATAGGATAATAATAGGCTATTATTTTAATAACTAGCTTATTACTCTACTATTAATATTAAAAATATAGCTTATAATTAATTATTAAGTATCTTAATTACCAATTTAATTAGTATTATTATAACTAATAAGAGGAAAGATACTCTTATAAAAAGTAAGCTATAAGTTAGTTATACCTTAAAGGTAATAGAAAATCCTCTTAATAATTATTTAATATAACTAATTTAGGTTTAATTTATATCTATTAACTACTAAGATTATAAAGGTAATATCTAGCCTAGTCCCTAGTATAATATATATTAGGGAGCTAATAGCTAATTAATATTCCTTTTAAAAGGTATTAAGGGCTATATAGTCTACCTTAGATACTTATAACTTATTTACGTCTATTAAGGTTATTACGGGGTATAACTCCTATATATTAAAGTCCCTTAATACCTTTTTAATATAAGCTTCTTAACCTAGCTATAATACCTAATTCACTTAATCCCGCCAAATTAATATACCTAGATAGAAGGAATATAAGCTAAGGTTAGTTATCTAAAAGTATTTACTAAATATAACCTTAACCTAATTAATAGTAGTTTAACTAGGTCTAGTAATTAATAAATTATTTATATAGGTTATAATAATAACCTAATCTTTATAATTAATTAAGATGCTTTTATTAGTTATAAGTAGTATAAAGCCCTAAGTCTTTAAAAATATAAATAGTATAGAAAATTAGATTTAAAGTAATTATTTTAAGCTATAAAGTACCTTCTTTAAAATATAGATAAGGTATTCTTTACCCTTAACCGCGAAGCCTTTAAGCTATTTAATATAGATATCTTCCTTAATATTCTTATAAAGGAAGGCCGTCTTAATATCTATTTAGTCTAGTTCCTAATTAAGGGATATAGCTAGTATAAAGATAGCTTTATAACTTATTAGCTTTACTACTAACGCGAAGGTCTTATTATAATCAATCCCTTCTTATTATTTAAAACCCCTAACTACCTAGTATACTTTATAATAGAGGACTTTATTATAAGGCCCCCTTTTTAACTTAAATACTTACTTCCCCTAGAGTACCTTCTAACCTAGAGGTAGCTAACTAAGTACCTATATATTATTCTATATAAAGGAGTTAAATTTATCTTATAATACTATATCCTAGTCCTTCTTAATATTATTTACTATAACTTCCTTATATAATTTAGGTTTAAAGGGCTCTATACTTTTAGCTATTATTAGGAAGGTAAATATTACTAGTAGATCTAGGGAATTATCACGGGGTTTATTAGGAGGTATTTAGAATTTAGGATAACTAGCTAGGACCCTAGCTAATAATAAGAGCTTATTAGCGTCTTAATAAAATATTACTAGATAGGCCTAATTTAGCTTAGCCCGGATATTTAATAGGGTCTTAGGGTAGGGTTTATCCTTAGCTACTACGTCTTTAGCGTAGATTAGTAGTATATCTTTAATCTAGATTAATAATACTTTACTTTTAGAGGGAGATTACCCCCTTATACCGCTAGCTACCCACTTAGAGTAGTAAGGGAGGTTTATAAATATATACCTTTTAGCTTTTAGTTTAATATATCTTATAAGGACTTTCTTAATAAAGTAGATATTAGACAACTAAGCGAGCTTCTTAGTTTTATTATTAATAAGATAGTAGATAGCCTTACCTTTATAGCTAATAAGTCGCCCTAGACGGGAATAGGCCTTAAAGTAACTAATTTTAATAGTAGTCCTACTAGAATAATAGAAGGCTTAAGACCTAAGGACTTATAAATAGGAGAGATTAAGCTAATAGCTATTAAACTTCTTATAAGGTATTATCTTAATACTAGACTTAGGGGACCTATTCTAGAGGTAGCTAGCCGCTTAAATAAATTTAAGCTAGTACTTATAATCTATCCTACTATTTATAAGTATAATATAAGCCTTATTTATTAAAGTCTTACTAAGACGCTTTATAGATCTATTAGCCTAGGGAGTATCTTATATTATACTCTCCTAGATAATAATATTAGCCTAGTAGTACTTTATAAAGGCTATAAAGTTAAATTCCCCTCTACTATTAGTATAATAGCGTTATATATATTATATAAGATACTCCTAGTTTACCTTAAAGGCCTTAAAGGCTAGTAGGAACTCGCTTTTAGCCTTAAGTAGGGTAATATCTAATTCCTTAATATAGTTATATAATATTATATTAAAGAATTAGGAGCTATTATAAGCTATAGTAATCCCCTTATAGACTTTATAAGGGCCTACTAAGTTACTATTAATATACTTATATAATTACTTCCCTAGGGTAATAGGATAGTTATATAGAGCCCTTATTATTTAGGTCTCTATATAGATATTATATATAATCCTTAGAGATAATTTTATTAAGGTTAATTCTACTAGATATATTTATTAGCTATTTTAGGTTTTATTAGCCTAAATAACTTATATAGGTATATTAAAGGCTAAAGATAGAGAGACTTAAAAGGCTATAAATATATATACTTTTAACTTTAAAAGAAGTTATAATATAGTTACTAAGGCAGTGAAGGTAAGGGTTAAATAGTCCTAAGTATTAAGGTAGAAGATATTATTATATTAGGTATATATAAAGACGTAGCCTTTATAAGTAATAATATACTCTTATAAGCTAAAGGAGACTTTAGCTTTAAGATAAAGTAGCTAAGATACTAAAATTTAATTTAATTAAGTATCTAAAATATAAAGGATATTACTAAGATATATTATTACTTTAATTCCCTTACTAATCTTATAAGGGATAACCGCGGTACTACGCCCTATTATATAGGGACCGGCCTAGCTAATCTTATAAATAGGGGACTTAGGAATTACCTTATATTCTTTAAGAATATCTTAATTATTAATAATATATTAGCTATATACTATATCTAGGAGGATAGTAGTAGTAAGGCTAGTTATACCTAGCGTAGTTATAAAGCTAATAATTAGGTCTTTAGACTCTATAAGTATATAGGGACGCTTACCTCTAGTATTACTACCCCCTTAATTATAGCCCCCTTAATTTTAGCTCTTATCCGCCTTAACCGTCTTAAGGAAGGCCTTTATTAACTTAGGGTACTTAGTTTAGTAGTTAGACTCTATATAACCTAAATAATTATAGTAGTTATAATACTTATTACTCTATTATATATTTAACCTTACCTAGTAGAGTAGGTAAGTAGTAGTTATAATAGTAGCTATAATAAAAGACTTTATAAAGTTCTAGTAAGCTTCTTTATTTATTATAACTAGTATAAGTTTATTAAATAAGACTATTATAATACCTTCTTTAATAGTAATAGTACATATCTAAATAAATATACTTTAAAAGATATTAAATTTTATACTAAGATACTAGAGGTAGGTATTAATAATAAAGATATAAGGGAGCTTATATCCTAGGTTAATTAGGTTAGAATTAATAGTTTTAAATTTACTTATATAATTACTAATATCTTTATAATTAGTATAAAAGAGGGTATTAAAATTATAGATAATTTTATTAAAGATACTAGTACCTTAAGGCTTATAAAAGTCCTTAAAGATCTTTTAAGCTATTAAGGGGCTAGTCTTATCCTTAATTATATTATAAGTATTAATATTATAATATACCTTTATTACCTTATAGGCCTTATTATACTTATTATCCTAAATCTCTTAAAGGTTTTAGGTCCCTAGGATAATATAGTCTTTCTTAAGGATAGCTCTAAGGCTATTAAGGATAATATAAGACTATATATTCTAGGAGTATAATAGCTAGTTATAGCTAGATTCTAGTATAAGAATAAGCGTTAGGGGGTAGTTACCGCCCCCTCTAATCTCTACTTTAATATTAGTAGGAGGTATATCTATATCTTTAGTCTTAGTATCTAGATTATATAGATTTAGTATTAGAGACTAAGTTAGTACTAGTATTAATAACTATAAACGTGCGGAAGATAGTCTTAACTTAGTAGTAAGGCTAAAGATAATACTTTTACCTAGTATTCTAGGGCCTTCTATTAAAAATAATAGTAATTAATTTTAAGGATAAGGTTCTAGTATTAATAAAGGTATAAAGGAGGTATTATCTAATAGTATCCCCTAATAATTAATAGTAGTAGCTACCTCTTAATTAATTTTATAGCTAATATCTTAATAGAGATATAGGAAATTAAGGAAGTAGTAGTTTACTTAAAGGTTAGCTAGAAGACCTTTAGGGTAAATCTTAATTAAATATTAATAGATTTTTTATTTAGATTCTTTAAGTTCTAGTATAAAGTAATTAGAATAATAATAAAAAGGAGGGAGAGAAGAATCTAGGGAAGATAGGATAGATATAGCTAATTTATAAGGAGGTTAGTAAATATTCCTAGCCTTCTCCGTCTTCTTAGCCCCCTTTTATAAGAATACTATATGTTATCTATAGTATTAGCTAGGTAATAAGTATAAATAACTATTATTAAAGTAGTTAGCGTATATAGGGAATAGATATTATTTATATAATTAGTAAACTACTTACTAAGGGGTTACTATTATTAAGTCGGGGGGATTTTAGTTATCTTAGCGAAAATCTCTACTAATAGATTCCCTAGCCCCCTTTTTCGGCGGTATATAGTATTAATATAGAGGTGATTTATAAGGGATAGTATTAATACTAGTTATAGGGTAAATAAATAAATAAATACCCTGCGTCTAGGCTTATAACCTATTAAAATAGGTAGAATAGTAATAGTTATTTTATTACTAGCTATATAGGTGGAGAGAGATAGGATATATAAGATGCTAAGACGGGTACTAGCGCGCGTCTAGTACGCGGCTAGTCCGACTAATTATATCCTATTTCAATATATTTCAATATATATTAGCTAGATATAAGCCTTTAAAGAAGCTATTTAGCTAAAGAACCTCCTTAATTAACTCTATTCTAAGGAAGTACTTAAGATAGTAATTATTTATAATAATAACTAAAGTATAATTACCCTTATAAAGAACCCTAAGTTCTATATTTACTTTAAGTATATTAAGCTCTAATATTACTAGATAAAGGAGTAAATTATTACTAGAATTATTAACCTTAAATGTATTCTTATAAATTAATAGTTAGCTAATAGCCTTATTAAACCCCTTAATAAGGAGATATTTATTATATTTTATTGGGACTTAGCCTTAAGGAAGTCCTTTAATATAATAGGAGTATTATTATTAGTAGAAGTAAGCTTAAAGATACCCTAAATTATTATTAAGTTATAGGGACTAAATACCTTAAAGACCTAGTAATAGTAACCTTATAATAATATAAAGCCTTATAAATACTTACCTAGCTATTATAAATATTATTAAGCCTAGATAATAATAGTAATAATTAATAATATATTAATAGCTAATAATATTTACCCTCTTATAATATATCTAATAATATTTTAGTATAATTTTACTATATATAACTTTATCCTAGAATAAAAATCTTAAATAATTATATTTTTATAAAAAGTAGAATTTATTATTTATTATTTATTATTCTTAGTATTTAGTAGTTTAATATAGTTATTTTTAGTATTTAGTAGTTTAATATAGTTATTTTTAGAATTATTTTTAAAATATTCTTTAGTTTTAAGGGTATAGATAGTTTAAGTAGGAGTATTAAAATATAGGGTCCTACTAAGACGCTAGTATACTTAGTAATATATAACTAAATAGTCTCTTAGTATCTATACTTAGTTCTTACGTATCTAGACTTAGTAACCTAATTAATTATTCTACTATATATTTTAATATTATTTATAGATTTATTATTATAAAAGGGATTAAAATATCTAATATTATTAAGATTAAAGCGGGGAGTACTATTATTATAAGGTACTCTAAGAGGTATACTAGGATCTACTAGTCCTAGCGCTAGTAGTAGGGCTAGTAGTATAATATTAGTAATTATCTTTTATAACTCTATTAAATTAAATATATTAAATAGTAAAATAGTTTCTAAGGTTATAACTATTATCTATAAATCTACTTTATTATATAGTAAGACGAGTCCTAATATTAGGATATAATATAAAGGGAGGATTTATAAGTAGTAGTAGTAGTAGAGGTAGTAGGCTAGGGAGTAGAGGAGGGATACCTATATAGGGGCTAGGGAGCCTAGTAGGGGGGAAGGAACTTAAAGATAAGGGAATATACATTAAGAGAATATTAATAAAGGCCTTAAAAGTTATAATAGCTATATAAGACGCGTTAAAGTGAGGAATAATATATAAGGTAGGATAAATAATAAGAGTAGGGCTTAAATATATAAAGGAGTTTATTATAAAATTATATTAATAGCTTAAAGAGATATATAAGTTTAAGAAAATAGTAGAAGAGTAATCCTAGGGAAGGAAGATATAAGGGGGTAGAAGGAGCTAGGTATAAATAACTAGTTAGAGCCTAATAGGTATAAAAATAAGTAATATAAACCCTAAGGGGATATTTATTATAATAATAATAAGTAATATTATAAAGAAGGGATTTAAAGTAATAAATAATAAGAAGGCTAAGACCTTAATAATTTAAATTAAAGATAAAATTAAGAGAGAAATAATAAGGGTATTTATTAAAGAGTAGCTAGTTAAGAGGTTTAAGATAATTATATTCTTAAGGATATAAGAGATTATAATAGTAAAGTACTTAATTAGCGGTAACCTAATACTATTTATAATAGAGATAAAGGTAAAGGAGGAGTTAAAGGAGAATAATAATTAAGTAAAAAAGGTATATAAGTTAATAAGGGTATTAAGATAAACCTTCTTAATTATAATATATAAAGTATTAAAGAAGGTAGTAGATATATTAAAATAAAAGGAGGTAAAGGAGGTAATTATTTAATAAAATAAAAAGAACCTTTTAAGGCTAAAAATTATAAGGATAGCCTAGTTATAAGTAGTTATATAAGAGAGGAGAAAGGGAGAGTATTACGATTATCGCTATATAGCTAGTAGTAGAGAGCGGAAGCCTTCCGTAGGCACTCTTAGGCCTATAAGAAGCTTCCCTTCTCTATAACCTTTTACTACTTTACTATATTATTAATTACGGTTATAATATATAGAAGTAACACTCTATAATAAGGCTCTATATTATAACCGTAATTAATAATATAGTAAAGTAGTAAAAGGTTATAGAGAAGAGAAGCTTCTTATAGGCCTAAGAGTACCTATAGAAGGCTTCCGCTCTCTACTACTAGCTATATAGCGATAATTATAATAGATACTAGTAAATAAATAATACTATTAACCTAATAGTTATAATAAAATATTAGTAAAGCCTAAATAAGGCCCTTTATATTATAGCTAATTAATTACTATTAATATTATTAAACTCTATTACTAAGTTAATAGTATTCCTTACTAGTTCCTTTTCTAATATCTAGTAGTCTTCCTTAGGGCTATAGTTCTTCTACCTAATAAGGTATTTAGTAGCCTATTTATAGCTATAACGTATCTATCTCTTATTAATTAACTTCTTAATTTCCTATTCCTCCTCATCCTACCCCTCGATAACGACCGGTATAGCTAGGCGGCGATATTAATACGGGTTATCCGCGGGGTCTATAATAGGCTCTAGATAGGCAATTAATATAACGTTATAGATTCTTATATTATTAGGAAGAGCGAGTTCGTAGGCTAAGCGACTAACCTATCTAGTTATATACAATGGGCTAATTAATTATTAACCTATTTTCTTAAATAAGATAGCTAGAATATAGTAACCCCTATATAGACGTAGATATACTAGGTCTCCTACCCTAAAGTATATTAGAGTATAGCGAGAATTATAGTAGTCCTTTACCTTTATTACTATAAAGGTAATAGCGTCTTTAGTATTAATATATAAAGGTCTATATTCGCTTATATTAACTAGTTAGTTAGGATACGCTGGTATAGCTAATACTTTATTAATAAGAGCCTTATTATAAAAGCCTTTAGTAGGGTCTTTAAGACATAGGAGATCTAATAATTCCTAAGTCTTAAATCTATATAAGACTTAGGTAGGAGCTAAATAAGAGGAGCTATACTTAGTAGAATTATTTAGTAAGGCTGATATCCTATTAATAATTAAGGGCTATTACTCTAAATTATCTAGTATAGTAATATAATAATATAAGGCTATCTTAGCGGTTTAATTTATATATTCTAATATACTATTAGCTTATAGATACTAGGCTATTAAATAGAGGAGACTTACTTTTAATACTAAGAATATCTATTTCTATAGTAGACTAATAAATTTCCGGTCTTAGTTAGAAATAATAGCTCTTAATATACCCTAATTTAAAAGGGCGAGACGGTTAATTAGCTTAATAGCCTAGTCTTTCCCTAACTATATATTCTTACTAGGAATTAGAGTAATTACCTTTAAGAATTTATTAGTAACTAATATAATTAAGTTAAACCCGTTAATTAAATAGGGTAATACTAGAATAAAATCTATAGTTAGAGTATAAAACGGCTAGGAAGGTATTAAGATTAATTATAGAGACTTATAGGGCCGATATTATAGGGTCTAATTTAATTAATAATATAAATAATAATAGATAAACTTATAAAGTTTTATTACTATCTTATAAATATAAAGTCCCTTTATTAAATATTTATAAGTTTAGGTATATCCTAGATATCCTATCTTATTATACGCGAGTTAGAAGACTTCCTTCCTTAAAGAAGTCGGTATATAAATAAAGGCCTATTTTATTATTATTAAAATATAATAATTTATTAATAATATAATATAGCAGCTTAGTAGTATTACTACCTAAGGCTTTATTCTCCTTTATTATTAATATTAATCGTGCCTAATGTGGTTTAATAAGGCCCTTAATTAGATGTTATTTAAAATCGGGACTTATCTCTACTAGGCTAACTAGGAAAGCCTTTACTAGTATAACCTTAAGTAAGTCCCTAGTATTAGTAGGGCTATACTCTTAAGTAGCTAGTCTAGAAAGGGCGTCTAGAATAATATTAGATTTTCTAGGTTTATAATATATATCTAGTTAAAACCGTTATAGATATTTAGAGGCGCGAATAAGGCGAAGATTTAGCTTTTTTATTAAGGTTATATTTAGACTTATCTAATAGGCTATTAATACTACGGCTAAATAATTAGTATAAATAATAGTTACCTATTTAGTAGCTTTAATTATATACCTAATCTTCTTTACTACCTAGATAATCCTAGCGATTTCTAGCTCCGTTAGCTAGTATTAAGTCTTAGTATTAGTAAGTAGACGGCTAAGAAAAAGGATTAATAGTTATGACTTCTACCTAGGGAAGTCGCCTATTAAAGCTTTTATTAGACTAATAATATAATATATATATACTTTAAACCTAAACTCCTTACTAGTATTAAGATCTACGAATAGTTAGAGCTTTTTATTAAAATCATAGAGAATTATTAGGCTAGCGAATAGTTTTTAGAGCTAATAAAATATATTAAGCTCCTTTAGTATAGGTTTACTAAGATAAGTTTTATAAGCTAACTTTTTATAAGTATTACCTTAAATACTAAATAAAGGCCCTTATTATATAGTAATATTATAAATAAACTTATTTAGATAAGTCTTTTATAATTAAAGGGGTTTTATAATAGTAGTATAAAAAGTAATATATTAACGTAGATACCCTATTAAACTAAGGTACTATTCTAGGGCTATTAAGTTAATTAGGAACCGTAGATTAATAATAGTAGCTAATTTCTCTTCTACTATAACTAATCCTAGAGCGTCTACCTTTTAGCTAAGAAGGTAGACTAATAGGAAACTAAGAAAAGATTTCTTAGGTAATAGGTAGATATTTATATTATTAAGGGCCTAGAATACTTAAGTAAGGTAGTTAAGGTATTCTTTAAGTGAGCTTAGGAAGATAATAATATTATTAATATATATATAATGAAAACGGCGAAATAGGTAGAGAATTCTATCTATTATTTATTATATATAGGCTAGGGAGTTATAGTATCCTATAACTAGGATATTAAATAACTCCTAGCCTTAATAACTAGTTATTATAAGATAATAATAATAATATAACTTATTAATAGACTACTAATAAAAGAAACTTATAGTATTAATAGTATAAATATAAGTAGTACCCTTTAATAAAGCTAATATTTTAGCTTATAAAGGAATAGGATAAGTATCTAGTATTATAATTTTATTTAAGGCCCTAATATCTACTACTATACGGCCTTTATAAAGGCTATCTATAGATTACTTCTAGATAATAAAATATAAAAATAAAAAGGGAGTTAACTCTATTATCTAGTTTATTCTACCTTATTTATATAGCTTATTAAATTTATTATTAATAACTTCTTTATCCGCCTTTCCTAGGGGATAAATCCTAGCCTAGCTAGGTTTATAGATCTCTAGCTAGTTATCTACGAGTAGGATATATATCTATTAAGACTCTAGGATATACGCTATAGTCCTAGTATCTTATTATAGATTTAGGTACTTATTAATAACGTCCCCTAATAAGGCCCTTATTTAGGGGGTGCCGTAGACTATTATACCTAATAGGTAAGGGGATTCTATCTCTAAGGCCGTAGGTACCATTACTATAAATACTATAATAGTAGTAATAAGATATTAGAGATTAGTTTTAACCTAGTTAGCTACCTTAACCCTTTTAGGGGGCCTAGTAGTAAGGTTACTATAAAAGGCTTCTATAAAGAAATAGCTAGGAGTATTATACTTAATAACCTAGCTAAGTTTTATATTCTTAGCTAATTTAATCTTATTATTAGTATTATTCTTAATAAAGATATAAGATATCCTATAATTAATAATATAGGCGTAGATAGAGAGGTCTTCTAGCTTATCTAGCTTAAAGATTAAGTCTTAATCCTTTAAAAGATTAAGAGACTAATAATAGGGACTTATAATTTAAACTTATTTATTAGTATAAGGGCTAATAATAATATTAACCTAATTAAATACTATAGTATTAATATAAGTTCCTTTACTAGAGACTTTAATAGGGACTTTAAGGTTTTAATAAAAATATATTATTATTAAATTCCTCTTAAGGTTAATAATAATACCTTTAGGTTTAAGGATATTAACCCCGATTAACGCCTTCGCTAAAAGGTTATTAATAATATATAATTCTCTCTTAATAAAAGTAGTACTATTACCCCTAGGGATATATATTAGTAGCTTAGTATACTTATAATTAATAAGAGACAGATACATTATAACTGTAGATAGGCTACTAAATACCTCGTTAGGTGGAAGAACTATAGCCCTAAGGAAGACTACTAGACGTTGGAAAAGGAACTAGTAAGGAACGCTATTAACTTAGTAATAGAGTTTAATAATATTAATAGTAATTAATTAGCTATAATATAAAGGGCCTTATTTAGGCTTTATTAATATTTTATTATAGCTATTAGGTTAATAGTATTATTTATTTACCGGCATCTATTATAATTATCGCTATATAGCTAGTAGTAGAGAGCGGAAGCCTTCTATAGGCACTGTTAGGCCTATAAGAAGCTTCCCTTCTCTATAACCTTTTACTACTTTACTATATCATTAATTACGGTTATAATAGAGAGGTAAAAAAAGAGAGAGCCTTACTATTATTAAAGCTCCTTATACTAGAGATAATAGATAAAATAATTAAAAAGGGCTTAATAAAGGGATATAACCTCTTAAAATATAAAAGGTAGGAGAGGAATAAGGTTATAATATAATACTTTAATTATTAATAATATAAGTATATAATAGAATATTATAAGAGTTTAATATAATATAAAATTTATATTAATAGGTATAACTTAAAGGAATATAAAGTAAAAGAAGGGGGGATTAAGAGATATAATAATTATAAAAAAAACAGTTATATAACCTAGGAGTAAAGATATATAATTAAAGTAAGGGAATTAAATAAACTCTATTAAAAAATAATAGAAAATAAGAAGAAATTATATAAAGGCTTTATAAGAGGAAATAGATAATAAGATACCTAAAAGTAGCCTTAAAGGGAGTAGATAATAATAGTAATAAAGAAGAAAAGGAAATTTATATTAAAGTTTAAAGACCTTAATAAAGTTATAATATAAATAGATTTTTAAGGGGATATAAGGGAAAGGGGAGTTATACTACTATGAATAGTAATATTATAAAATAGGCTAGGAAGGCTAATTACTCTTTAAGTAATAAAGATAAGTTAATAGATATTAAAAGAAAATTAATATAAAAGGCCATAATTATTAAGGGAGTAGGGGTTATAAGGGATATTTAATAAAAATCTTTATAAGGGTATAAAAGATAGTAAAACTATTTAAACATAATATATAAAGGAAGTAAATTATAATAATAATAGTGCTATTAGAAGATAAGGAGGTATAATAAATAGATATCTTAGCTATCTAAGAGCTATTATATATAAAGAGGATAGGTTTAATATATAATTTAAGTAGAAGAGTATTTTACCTAATATATAAGGTAGGGAGGGATATAAGGATATATTTCTTTATAAATAAATATTAGAATATTAATAAATAGAGAGTTAAATTTATATTAAGGGACTTATACTCCCTAAAGATATAAGTTATAAAGAAGGAAGGGGGAGTACTAGCGCGCCTTTAAATATATAATATATATAACCCTAGCCTAGAGTCTAAGACCTTAATAAATAGCCCTTTTATATTATTAGGGGTAAAGGAGTAGTTAAATTAACTTAGGAAATATATATTAATAGGAGACTTTAACCTCTATTCCTTAATTAGAATAATAGGGGTAGATATATATATTATAAAGTAGTAGATATATTAATAGATATTATAAAAAAAGGGAAATAAAGCTTATCCTATTAAAGGATATAATAACTTAAAAGGTAAAGAAAGTAAAAAGTACTATTAATTTAATATTTATAATAAAAGCTATTAAGTAAATATTATTAAAATATTATATCAAGTTAATCCTTTATTATAAATCTAATTATATCTTAATATATATTTAAATTAGCTTTAAAGTAGAAGTAGTAGTCTTATAATTATAAAGGATATAAAAGATAGTAGATTTAAAGGAGATAAAAAAGTAAATAGGTACCCTTTAATACTTACTATTAAAAGGGGAGTTAATAATTAGGGGGTAAATAAATAGTTATATAATTAAAATACTTTAAGGCCTAATAAAAATAATAAGAAAGGAGGTATTATAAGTAAAGCCCTCTTTAAAAATAAAGTCCTTTTAGAACTTAAATTATATAAAGGTTATAAAGATAGTATTAAAACTTAAGGTAAAGTATAATTATAAAAGAAGTTAAAAGAGTTTTAAAGTATAATAAGAGATCTAAAAGATTAAAGGAAAGATATTAAAGAAAGTAAAAGTACTTTATTTTAAAGAGGTAATATATAAGGTATTTTAAATATATAATAAACTTTAAAAGCTAGTTAAATAAAGTTAAAAGAGAAGTATACTAACTTAGAAACTCCTAAAGTTCCCTATTCTTAAAAAGAATAAGGAGGGTTTTAAAGTAGAGTTATTTTAAAAGAAGGTAGAAGTCCTTTAAAGGACCTTCTTTCCTTTACCTTTAAGGGTAGATTTAAATAATATTTAAAGGTTTTAATATAAGATACCCCTAATAATAAATATAAGAGTTATTAAAGAGGAGGTTTATAAGGTAATTAATAAGTTAAAATAAAATAAAATATTAAAGATAAATAGAATCTTAAATAAGTTCTTAAAAATAGTAGAAAGGAAGCTATTACTTAATTTTATATACTTATTTTAAGTATATCTAAGAGTTAAATATTATTTAATAAAGTTTAAAAAGGTTAATATAATTATCTTAAAAAAATTAAAGAAAGAGGATTACCTAAAGTTAAAATTATATTATCTAATTATCCTACTTAATACCTTAAAGAAGGTATTAAAGGTAGTTATTATAAAGAAGTTAAATAACCTTATAAAGGAATATAAGCTACTACCTTTATAATAGATAAAAGTAAAAAAGGGAAGGTTAATAATAATATTCCTTAAAATTATAATAGAGGTAATATATATAATATAAAATTATAGTAAATCTAATATAATAATTATATTATTATTAGATATTATAAGAGCCTTTAATAATATCTCTTATAAAAGGTTACTTTATAATTTAAAGACGAAAGTGGTCTTAACCCTTATTATAAAGTAGGTATAAAGCTTTTTAATAAAAAGAGTTATAATAATTATATTAAGTTAAGAGATAAATAGGATAGAGATAATAAAAATTAAAAAATCCTTTAAAAATCTTTAATATTACTATTTTTATTTTTATTTTTTAACTCCCTATTTATAAAAGAATATATAAGGATAAAACTCTAAATATAAACTAGGGGCTTTATTAATAATATTTACTTAATAATATATAATAAAAGTATTAATAAGAATTATAAGATTTTAATAAAGATATATAAGATATACCTTTATTAAGTAAATATATATAAAGTAACCTTTACCCCTTATAAATATAAATTAATCTATTTATTAAAGAGTTTAAAGAAGTTTAATATAAAGGTAATAATAAATTTTAAAGTAGTAATAATATACTTTAAGGTATTAATATAAATCCTTAAACTTTATATTAATAATAAATTAAAATAGGGCTTATATATTAATAAGGTAAAGTTAAAAATAAAGATATAAAAGCTAGCCCTATTAATTATTATTAACTTAATATAAGGTATTATACTTAATAGAATAAGATAGATATATAATATTATAATCTAGCTAGTTATAACTTATATAATAGAGATATAATATAACTTAAAGGGGATATTAAAAGTAAAGAAGGTAAATATTATAATATTAAGAATTATATAAAATAAGTATTTAAAGATAGTACTTAAAGCCTTTAAAGTAATTAATATATAAATATTAAAGTTAGAGTTAAGGGTCTTATTAATAAGGATAAACTTTAATTAATTAATTTTATAAGTATTAATAATATGAGGGATCTACTTATTAATTAAAGAAGGGAATATAAAGATCTATTATAAGTTAAAAGGGAAAAGGGGAAGAGAGAAGAAGGTTATAAAGACTCTAATAAAAGAGAAGTAGTCCTCGGTAAGGGGAGCCCTCTAAATAATAATAAGGGGAGGGGATATTAAAATAGTAGACTAAAGCCTTAAAGGTAGGGAAATAATAAAGAGGGATAACCCTATCTTTAAAGAAATTAAGAGGTAGGTAAAAGAGAAGTAGAAAGAGAGGTAGTTAAGATATTAAAAAGATATCCCTAATTATATAAAGATAATAGTATAAAAAGGGGAGGTTTAAGAGATAAGAGTTAACTTTTATATAAGGTTTTTTAAGGTTAAGAGCTTTATAAGTATCTAGTTATATATAAAGAAGATAGGATTATACGCCTTCTTATATAAGAGGAGGGTACCTAGGGTTAATAATACTAGTTATAAATATAGATAAAGGTATTAAGATATTAAATATATACTTATATTCTACCTTAATTATATAAAGGAGAGGACGTAGATACTTTAAAAAGTAGGATTAAATAACTTCTATTAAATAATATTAACCTTAAAAGGATTAAAAGTAGTAATTAAGTAAATAGTTTAATAAGGTATACTTAGTTAATTTATATTAATAAAGAAATAACTCTTTAAAGTAATATAAAAGTAGATAGGCTCTAATTAAAAGATAAAGGGATAAGTAACCCTAATAAAAGAAGAGAATAAAATAGTATAAAAAAAATAAAAAAGGATAATATATAATATCTAAAGATTTAGAATTATAATAATAAATAGAGTAGGAGACAAGGTTTTCTTTTATAAATTATAATTTCCTTTAATAAATTAGATATAAACTACCCTTATTAACTCTAAGTAACTAGATAGTAGAGTATAAAATATAAATATAAATATAAATATAAATCTTTTATAACTTAATATATTAAGCCTTAGTAAAACTTATACTCTTATTTATAGCTAGATATTATATTAGTTTAATGAGCTATTTATATATAACTTCTTCAATAGAAGTTTTATAAGTTATAGGATTAATACTAAAATTTAGTAGTATAATACTTAGAGTTATCAAGGGTATTCTTATAAGTAACTTAATATTAGATAGAGTAAGAGTAGAAGATATAATAATAAGTATTTTAATTAATAAGAATCTCTTAACCCTATTCCTAATTGATAGTAGCTAATACTTTATAAAATATAATAAGAGTTATAAGAGACTTTAATAATACTTAGTACTCTTAATAAAGTAATTAAAAGGCGGGGCTATTAATAGCCTAATCAAATAGGTAGAAGGATAGTTCTAATAAGGTAGTATATTAATTACTTAACTTAGGGATTCCTAGTTATATAGGATATTTATAATAGGTAATAATATAGTTAATATAATAGCTAATAGTCTCTAGTACTTTATATATATATATATTACTAGTATCTTAAATAAATTTATAGATTTAATTTATTAATATAATAAAATATTAATTAAGGGGTAGTAGTTAAGCTACTTTAATAAATTCTTTTTAAAGAAAGGCTTCTTAGATCTTAGGAAAGAAATATAAAAAAGAAATAAACTTATATAAAGTTTAATAAAAGAGGTTATTAAAGTCTTTAATAATAAGTTAAAGTAATATAAGGTTATACTTAAGTATAATAGTAGAGTATACTATTAGGGCTTATTACTATTATAATAGATAGTAATAGATAGAGATAAATTAGTTATAAAGAAATAGGCTTCTCTATACTACTAGAGGACTTTAGGAATTATTAGTATTATAAGGGTAGCATTAATATTTTTAGTAGTTTATAATAATTAATTAATATTATAAAGCCTTATATATAATATTAGTACTATATTAATAGGGATATTTCTAATTTATATAAATTAATTAATTAAGAAAGCTATTAAGGCTATTAAGAATAATAAAGTATTAGGGACGTAGAAGCTATTCCGCTATTACTAAGTGAAATATTTAAACTAAAGTAGATTCTATATTATAAACTACCTTTATTAGCTCTAAGTAGCTAGATACTATCAGATAATTTTCATATAGCAGTCTTAGTATTCCTAGAGAAAATTAGAAAATCCTTATATAATTAGTACTATAGCTATTAATATATCTCTAGACCCTATAATAAGTACTTAGTAGATATCTAAGCTATCTATATATATTATAAATAAAGCTATATATAATTATATAACTATACTAGTCACCTAGTACCTTTATTACTATTACTACCTCTACTATCTCCTTCTACCTATAATATACCCTAGGCTAATAGTTCTTATTTATAAGAGGAGGTCGCTAGCTATCTACTTTTTAGATATAATAATAAGGATATACTATTAGCTACCCTAATAAAGAGATAGACGCTTAAGTAATAGAGGAGTAATTAGGTAAAGTACGGATTAGTTTAATAGCTAAGAGATATACTTAAGTAAGGTAGTCTATAAGGACTAGTCAGGAATATAGTACTACTATCGACGTGGCGTCTATAGTACGTAGTAGTACTACGCTACCCCTTTACCTATAGTATATAGAGGAGGGAATTCCCTCTAAAAGGAAAAGTAGTGATTAGTCTTACTATTAATAAGAATAGAGAGTTCTATATATATATACGTACTATTTATAGTACTTAATAGCTATATTATTATATAGTACCCTTATATTTTAATTACTCTACCCTATTTAGGGGTAGTAGCCTAATTATTAATAAGATAAGTAGAGAAGGGTTATTATAAGTATAAGGTAAAAAGGTTAGTTAACTAATATAAATAACCCGCTTAAATATAAGGGACTAAGCTTATAAAGAAAGTAAGTCTTAAGAATTAATTAATAAATTAATAATAGATATATTATAATTATAACTAACTATCTAGGGGTAGCTACTAGGCGTATAAACCTAGTCCTTATTACCTAAAACCTAAGAAGTACTATTATAAAGGATATAAGAACTTAAAGAAGAAGTCTTTAAAAGGTAATAAATATAAGATTTATAATAATTTTTATAAAAGTTAGAGTAGGAAATATATATTAATAATATTACTTAAGTAGGTTATTACTATTACTTATTATTAATAGAAGAATTAAAATTAAAGTATCTTTAATATAAAACCTATATTCTTAGATTATAAGACTTATATATATATAATAAGAAGTTAGTATAAAAAATTAAGAATAATTTAATAATATAATTAAAATAATTAAAATAAATATAACTTACTTTCTTAATAACTTTATAAAAATCTAATTCGCGTTATAATATATAACCCTAAACTCTAAAGTTATATAATATAAGTATATAAAGAATATATTAAAGGATAAATAATTTTAGGAATACTTTAATAATTTTTTAATAGATTAAATAAAACATCTTTAGAATTAATACCTTATAATTAATAAGTACTACCTAGAAGCTAAGTAAAAGGAATATTAAAAGATTATAAAGTTTATAAATTACTTTATTAAATTAAAAAGATAATTTAAGTTATTAATAAAATATATACTTTATAATAACCTTTTAAATAAATTATATAAAGATCTTTATAATTAACTTATAATATAACCTAATATCTTAAAGATAAAGAATACTCTTATTATATTAATAATTTAATTAGAGCCTTATATAATATTATTTATATATAAAAATTAAAGGGATAATACTCCTATTAAGGGTTAATATCCTTAAAAAGGAAGAGGAAACTTTTAAGGGTAAAGAGATAATAGCTTATATATAAAGTAAGAAGGATAGGGTACTATTAGCGCGTTATTATACCTTCTTTAAAGGCTTAAGCCTAACCTTTCTACTATTAAGTATTATAATTATTAAAAAAAGGGATATATAATTAAGGATTATTAGAGTATAAAATTAATAGTTATAAATATTATAATTAATAAGCTTATAATTAATAAGATATCTAATAATAAGTTAATTAAAAAAGGCTTAAATTTAAAAAAACCCTAAGTATTATAATTATATCTACTATTATAATATAAGGGAAGAAGTAGATATAATAACTTATTATTATAATATAAATAAAGCTTAAGAGCTTATAAAGAGAATTTATTATATTAATTATATTAATATATACTTAATAAAGGAATAAGATTAGGAAATAAACCCTAACTTTAATAATACCTTATATAATAAAGTTAAAAACCTAATATTATTACTAAGTTTTTATATAAGAGAAATTAAACTTATTAATTTTAATAGTATTATATAATATTATAAGGGCACCTTTTATATAATAATAAACCTTAATTATAACTTCTACCTTAAGTATTTATAATTAGAGGAATAAAATCTTTAAGTAGATTAACTTATATAAAATTAATAATTCCTTATTAAGAAAAGTAATATTAAAGAGTACTTTAATATTATTAAAGCCTTAGAAGAGTAGCTTAATAATATAATATTTATTATAATATACTTAAGAGTAGGTATTAAAAGCCTACTACTTAAAGTTAAGCTCCCTTTAAAATTTTAAGAATTTTAAGATATCTTCTTAATTAAGAATACTAGGGCGCTATTAACTTATATATATTATAATTATATAATTAATATAAAGGAGAATAAAGAGTCTCCCTTTAACTTACTTTATAATATATTAAAGAAAGAGTTATATATATTAAGGGAGTACTTTAAGTAAGCTTTAAAAAAGGGGTAGATTTATTATTTTATAAGTTTAATAAATATATTAATTCTTTTTATATTAAAAAAGGATAGAATATTATATTTATATATTAATTATAAGGTACTTAATAAGATTATAATTAAGAATTACTATCTACTTCTATTAATTAATAAAATATTAATAAGATTAATTAATATTAAGTACTTAACTAAGTTAGATCTTAAGGATATATATTATTACTTATAAATAAGAAAGGATAATAAATAAAAGATTATATTCTATATAAGATATAATTATACCTTTTAAACTTATTAATATATCTACTTTATTCTAAGTATATATTAATAAGGCCCTAATAGGATTATTTAATATTATATATATTATCTACTTAGATAATATCCTTATTTATTCTTAAGATAAAGAGTCTTATATTAGAGTTATAAAGGTAGTATTATAATATCTTTATAAATTTAAACTCTATATTAACTTAAAGAAATATGAATTTATAATAGTAGAAGTTAAATTCCTTAGCTTTATTATTAATTATAATAGTATATATATAAATCTATATAAAGTAGATATTATAATAGAATAGCTAGAACCTAGAAGTATTAAAGATATTTAGATCTTTTTAAGATTTACTAACTTCTACTATTATTTTATTAAGTACTATTTATTTATAATTATAATATTAATAGACTATTTAAAAAATAATTTTCTATATATTAAAAATAAGAAGTTAATATTAAGTAATATTATAAGAGTAGTATTTAAGTAGTTAAAGTAATTATTTTAAGACGTACTATTACTAATATATTTTAACCTTATAAGAGAAATTTAACTAGAGATTAATACTTTAATACTAGCTATTATAGCTATTTTATTATAAAAGTTCCTAATTAATAATAAAGAGGTAGAAGTAGAATAGTATCTAATTACTTTCTATTTTTATAAGTTATATTTAATAGAAACTAGATATAAGACTTATAATTAAGAACTACTTATAATTATTAAGGTATTCTAAGTATAATAGTACTTCTTAAAAAGTAGCTTATACTTAATTATAATAACTTAAAATATTTCTAAATAATATTTCTAAATAAGGAGATAAATATATTAAGTAATAAAGCTTATAATAAATAACTTTAAGATATACTATTATATAAATATTAAGAACCTAGCTAATACTCTATTAAAGTAATTAAATTATATATATATTAATTAATTAATTATACTCCTATACTAGTTAAAGCTAATAAGGGTAGACTTTTCAGGGGGTACGCCTAGCGTACCTGTCGTTCGGGGAGAAACCTAGCTAAGGGATAAAAACTCCACCTACTATCCGCAAGCCATACTATTATTCGGCTCCTTCCCTCCCCCCCCTAATAGGCCTGCTATCGGGGCGGTATATCGAGGGGTCGGGTCTATTATCTATAATACTAAGGTTTTATTAACTATATTCTCTTCTCTTTAGTTAGGGCGGAGCCCTTCCTCTCTATCAGTTCTCGCTAATATCTCTTTTACTAGTATAAACTAGTAGAGGGCGCCTGACCTAGTTAACTACCTCGCCGCCGCCCTTATCCCTATCGGTAATAAGAGAATAGTACTATAGTCTTCCGACCTAGCCTCTAGTAATATCTAACTCCTACTAGTATAATAGTTAGGATAGAATAGTAGGACGTGTTAACCGGTCTACCTCGCCGCCCCGTACAGGTAGCTAGGACTTAGGATCCCAGGAACCTTCCTAATAAATAAGAAGTAGTTAAACCTAATCTTGTCCGTACGTAACTAGACCGTTATAGAGCTCTCCGGCTTCTTTAGGCCCTTATAAAGGTCCTATCTCCCCCCTACTAGGTCGCCCTTCTATACTAGGCTCGTGTTTCGGCTCTCTAATCCCCGCTAGTAGTGGCGCTACCGGCCCTACTACCGGCCTTCCTACTAGGTTAGCATCCTTTTCTATAGCGTTAGGTTATCGAGTACCCCGTTTAGCGACCGCTTCGCCTAAGACTCCTTCTTAGCTAACGGGGGTAGTAGAGGGCGTAGCCTCCTACCCCTTTTTAGTTATAACCGAGACTTAATCTTCGCGTTCCCTCTTAGGACTATCTTATATATCCCTCGGAGGATCTTATACCGTAGTAGGGCCTTATTAAGGAAGTCTCTTACCGACGGGATTCCCGCCTCTACTTCGAGGACCGGAATTAGGGTGGCCTTATACGCCTCTAGTACTTTACGTAGTCCTTTATTCTAGATCGTCGTCAGGGTCTTTATATACTTCCCTACTACCCTAGGGGTATTCTTTAGGCTATATTATATTAGCGCCGCGAACGTTATTATAGGCCTTACTACTACCGCGTATATAAGCCTATTAACTAGTAGAATCGCGCCTTATATAAAGCCGGTAACGTAGTAAAGCGCCTGAATCTAGTTATCTATCTTAGCTTATACCTTCTTTAGGTATATATTCTAATTTAGCTTACTATTAAGTATAAGTCCTAGGACCTTAATTAATATCTTTAGTTTAACTTTAATTCCCTTAAGCTTAATTATTACGTCTATCTTTATACCCTTTATTCTACGGGTTATATAAACGAGCTCGTACTTCTTTAGTATAAATAAGGCTTTATAAGTCTTTACCTACCGTAGGTATACCTTATAAGCTTTATCTAGAACCTCGTAGTTCCGTTTAATACTCCTATTATAAGCTAGTAGATAGATATTATTTATAAATCCGCTAACTTAAATTAATAGCTTTAACTTTTTATACTCCTTAATTAGGGGAGTATTAAAAAACAGGAATAATATCGGAGAGATAGGTAAACCTTAAGGGATCTCTATCTCTACTAACTCTATCTAACTCGTCCTCCTACCGAGGGTAATTAAAGTCGCCCTCTTTATAAGGAAGCTTGCCGTCTAGCGTATTATCCTCTTAAGGACTCTCTTTATCTTTATTATATAGAGTAGCCTGGAATAGGAGACGTAATTAAAGGCTCCGGTAATATCTAGGGAGAGGAGGCTCGCTACGTTCCTCTTCCCTATTCCTTATACTATATAGACTGCGTTAGTAATTATTTCTAGCGCGGTTTCTACTAATCTCCCTTACCTTATACCTATTTATTCTTCTAGAAGGAGGTTATTAGCCTCCGCGTAATCTCTAAGCCTAGCCGCTATTACCGTCTTAAATATCTTTCCTAAGGTATTTAAGAGGTCGATCGGCTTATAAGACTTAGGGTCGGCGTAGTTCTCCTTCTACGGTTTCTTTAAGATTACTATATTAGCCTCCTTAAATTTCCGGGGGTAGTATCTAATCTCGAAGTACCCCTAGAAGAGATAGCGGATCTCCTCCTCTAGTTTACTATATACGGCGCGTAGGAACCTATTTAGAATCCTATTTATCCTAGGAGCCTTATCCTGCGACGGTCTCTTTATAAAGCTATAAACTTCCGCCTCCGTTAGATCCCCTTCCCCTAGTATCAGGCTTAGGTATTCTACCTCGGTAATATCTTCTAAATCTGCCCTTAAAGGAACTAGGAAATAGGTTTCCTAAAGGCGCTCTACCTTATCCTTAAAGGTAGCTACTAGCGTCCCGTCTTATCTACTTAGGGAGGGGAACTTAGGCAGGGCTCTTGGCGATATACTCTTATTCTTCCCCTACCGGGCTAGTACTTATACCCCGCGAGGGTCTTCTAAGGCCTAGTATATAGCCCGCCGGAAGTAGAGGGTTTTCTCTCTTTAGATCGTGGCTACCTTCGCCCTTTCCGCTTCTCTTAGAGTCTCCCTTGTCTCCGTATTACGGTACCGGTAGTAGGCCTTTAGTTCCCGTTTAACCCTTTACGTTATATCTCTATAAGCTAAGTTCTAAAAGGACCTTACCTTACTAGACGGCTTCGCCTACGGAATATATTCCTACACGATAGCCTGGAACCTATCTAGTATCTACCCTAGGTACTCGTCCGCCTCGCCGGCAGATCTAATCTAGGGAAGCCCTAGAGAAAGTCTAAGCTACTAGGCCCCGTTCCTTATATTTATAGCGACCTCCTTGTCTTTAAGTATCTTCTACGCCCTCCTCTAGACTAGGGTTTAACTCTCCTAGCTCTATTCGAATTCCGTGTATACCGGGAGGTAGTTAGATCTATACTAGAGGTCTGCCCTTAGGCCGTAGTTTCGGAGTACGTTAGTAGTACCCTTAGTAGTAAAGACTAGGTCGATTACTAACTTTAGACCTCTCCCCTACTATATTACCGTACCCTCCGGTAGGGCGACTTCTATACTATATTTACTCGTTTCGCCTAGTAATATATCTATTATAACGTGGTATATACTTCTCCCTTTATTATTCTATCGGGGATAGTGGAGATTAAAGTCCCCGAGGAGGATATATTCCCCTAGCCTCTTTAAGGCCTCTACTATTAGCGGGATTATTATTAGGCTATCCTTTAACTTATACGTCGTTAAAGAGGGGCTATAAATATTATATATCTAGATATTATCCGCTTATATTCCCTATTACCCTTTCTTAAGGCTAACTTTCAGCGAGTAGTAGTTACCGCTTAAGAAGTCTACCTCCTAGCTCTTTATATCAACTCTTTTATTAATATAGAAGTATACCCGAGTATTCTCCTTAGCTTTATAAACTAGGTAGAACCTATTATAAGATAGGTCGTATATCGACTTAGTCCTTAGGTTAGTTTATAGCTCTTATATTATTAAGATATCTATTTACTAGACTTTAGTATCTTCTAAGAGTAGCGTTTATACGCCGTCCTTTTCTTTTTATACGTTATACTACAGGATCTTAAGCGGTTATCCTATTATATAGTCGGTATAAGGCTAGAGTCTACTATTATTTAATTATCTATAACCTAAGCGCCCCTAAGGGTAACCTCGACCCTAGGTACCCCTTAGGGTAGCGGGAGGACCTGTTATCCTACCTCCTTTCAGGCTATTTAGACTATTATAGTTGGCCGCTCTCTTTATTAGAGAGGGGCTAGGTCTAGTAGTTCCCTTTCCGCTTATATCGGTAACTTCCTCTTCCTTCATATACCTTAGACTACCTTAAAACTATCTACGTCTATCTCCTCTTCGCTACGGGTATTAGTTCCCCGTAAGCCCTGCGTGTTATAGAACGCCGGCCTAGTCCGGCGTCTTTATACTACTCTCTAGTACTCCCTTTACTTAACCGGGTAGTCCTTACTCTAGGCCTTATAACCTCCTTTATAAGTAGCGTATATTATTACTCCTTCGCTTATAATATAGTCTACTAAGTTATAACTACCTATATAATAGCCGTACCTCTTCTCCCTTTAATACTCTCGCGTAAAGTATCCGTATTTATAGCAGTTAAAGTATTATCTTATCTCTACTCCTTACTCCTATCTCTTATAGACTAAGATACTACTACTAAGAGCTATCCCTCCTCGAACCAGGCGGTTTACCGCCTCCGGTATTACTACCCCGATAATTAGGGTTAAGTAGGTCTTCTTACTCCTATCCTGCCTTAGTCTTACCATATATTTTACCTACTTAAAACTAGTAAAGTTAGTATTTAGGTAGGTAATAATATTATCCTCCCTAATCCTCGCTAGCCCCTTCTCCTTTTCCTTTTTATTAAGGAGGTTTATACACGCCCCTTTAGCCGCTACGTAGAAGGTCTTCCTTACTACCTTCGCTAAGGGGTAGGCTACGCTTACCTACTCCTATATTCTCTTAAGGGCCTTACGCCCTTTAACTATCGCCGTCTATAGTACTACGTCTGTCGTGCCTCTAGTATAGGTACCGATAATATTCTTTATAGCTATATTTACTAGGTTTATAAAGCTTTTAATTAGCTCCTCCTTTTTTATCTAACTCGCTTTCTTATAGCCTTCTTTATCTCCGAATCGTACTACTACTTCCCTTATCCTCCGAATATCTAATTACTTAAGTAGCTAGCTACCTCGCGCCCCCCCTAGGCCTAGTCCTATCCTCGGGCCCGGGCTTTACTAGGACCTAGTCCCTATACTAGCTCCAGCTACCTAGGCCTATAACCCCCTACTACACCCTACCGACGCGTTTCTATCCCTCCCCGTTCTTTCTAGACGCGTTTCTAGCTTAGTAATACGTGCCTCCGCAGCCTTAAAGCCTCCTATTATAGTATAAAGGGCGACCTAGGTAACGCCCCATATCGCCTCTATTATCTCCCCGAACCGGAGACTCTAGATTACCTGGATTATATCCCTTACTTTTATAATAGACTCTATAATATCTTAACCTTCTTAGCCTTATCTCCCTTACTCTTTCTCCCTAATTTCCGGGGACTTTAGTGGTGTTAGGGGTCCTGTAGTCGCGACCCTAAGAGCCTCCCCTCTTACTTCCCTCCTACTACTACTTCTACTACCTCCTCCGTCCCCTTCCTATAAGTTCGCATGTAACGCCTAGTACATTGCCTGCAGTCTTTGCGCGTACGCTTGTTCGCCCGTTATTACCGCTATTTAATAATATATAAGGTATATTAAACCCTAGGATAGGATCTATCTTTAATTAAATTATATATTAATAATAAATAAAGAAGATATTTATCTATTAATATTATAAAATAAATTAAAGAATATTAAGTATATTCCTTTTAATAAGTATTATATATATAATATTTATAAAGGTTTATAAAATAGTAAGGCTTATAATTATAAATAATATAAAAGGTTAGAGATAAAGCTTGAAAAGCCTTATATCCTAAAAATAGGAGAGAGTAACGCGCTTTTAAAGATATAGAGTAGTATAAATAATAACTTAAACCCTATTATAAGATAATTTAATATTAAATAAATAATACTTAGAAGGTATATTATAATTATATTAATAATAGAGTATATATAGAATAAATATAATAACTTAATATTAAAGATACTCTAATATTTCTAAGAGGGAGATAAAGATATTTATAATAAGAAATAATTATTAGAGTTTTAAAGTTATAAAAAGGCTATTAATATATCTTTATTAATAGATAAAATAGGGGTCTTTTATAAGGGTAGTATAGTTTTAATACCTAATAATAAAGTAATTAGATAAGAAATTTTAAAGCTTTATTATAATAACCCTTATATTAGCTACTATTTATAAAAGTATATATAAAAGCTTATTAAGTAGAAGTTCTATTAGAAATTAATAGGATAAGATATTTATAATTATATATAAAAATCCTTAACTTATTAATTAATAAAGTTATATAGATATATTATTTATAATATATTATTACTATTATTAATATATATAAGACCTTTTTAAGAAATTATAATAGATTTTATTATAAATCTTCCTTTAAATAATTAAAAGGGTTGTATTTATAATATAATCTTAATAGTTATAAATTATTATATTAAGGTAGCTAGGTATCTATTTATTATAAAGATAATTAGTATTATTAATATTATTAATCTATTATATTATAATATCTTTTTAAAGTTTAATTAGTTAGAAGATATTATTAATAATTAAAGGATAGTATTTATAAGTAGCTTTTAAGTAGCTATATATTATTATATTAATATAAAAAGAAAGCTTAATACTACTTTCTATCCTTAAATAAATAGTTAAATAGAGAGATAGAATAGTATACTTAAGTAGTATTTATACTATTATTCTACTTAGAGATAAAATAATTAAATAGAGTTACTTTATTTAGTAGAGTTTATATATAATTATATAAAGTATATTAATATTAGATTACCTCTATATAAAGTACTTTATAATTATTTACTTAAGCTAGATATAAAGCTTTTAAAGTTATTATTAGAAGAAGTCCTGATAATATAAAAAAGGGTTAAATTATTTTAGAAATAAAGGGAAGGTTTAAAGTAATACTTATACTAAGTATAAGTTATATAAATAGAGTATATAAATATATAATAAAAGTAAAGATAATATAATATAAGTATACTACTAGGGGTAAAGGAGTAGCTAAGTCGGCCTAGGGAATATATACTAGTAAGAGACTTTAACCTCTATTACTTAAACTAGAATAATAGGGGTAGATATATATATTATAAAGTAGTAGATATACTAATAGATATTATAAAAAAAGGGAATAAAGCTTACCCTATTAAAGGATATAATAACTTAAAAGATAAAGAAAGTAAAAAGTATTATTAATCTAGTATTTATAATAGAGGCTATTAATTAAATATTATTAGAATATTATTTTAAGCTAGACCTCTATTATAAGTTTAATTATATTTTAATATATATTAAAATTAGCCTTAAAGTAAAGGTAGTAATCTTATAATTATAAAGGATATAAAAGATAATAGACTTAAAGGAAATAAAGAGGTAAGTAAGCGCCCTTTAATACTTACTACTAGAAGGGGAGCTAATAATTAGGGGGTAAATAAATAGCTACCTAGTTAAAATACTCTAAGGCCTAATAAAAATTATAAAAAAGGAGGTATTATAAGTAAAGCCCTCTTTAGAGGTAAAGTCCTTTTAAAACTTAGATTATATAAAGGTTATAAAGATATTATTAAAGCTTAAGGCGGAGTATAATTATAAAAGAAGCTAGAGGAGTCTTAAGGTATAATAAGAGGCTTAAAAGATTAAAGGGAGGGTATTAAAGAAAGTAAAAGTACTCTATTTTAGGGAGGTAGTATATAAGGTATTTTAAATACTTAATAGACTTTAAAAGCTAGTTAAATAGGGCTAAGAAAGAAATATACTACCTTAAGATCTCTTAAAGTTCCCTACCCTTAAGAAGGATAAAGAAGGTCTTAAGGTAGAGTTATTCTAAAAAAAAGTAGAGGTCCTTTAAAGGACCTTCTTCCCCCTATCTTTAAAGGTAAATTTAAGTAATATTTAGAGATTTTAATATAAGATATCCTTAATAATAAATATAAGAGTTATTAAAAAGGAGGTTTATAAAGTAATTAATAAGCTAAAATAAAATAAAGTATTAAAAATAAATAGGATCTTAAATAAGTTTTTAAGGATAATAAAAAGAGAGCTACTACCTAGCTTTATATATTTATTTTAAGTATACTTAAGAATTAAATATTACTTAATAAAATTTAAAAAGGTTAATATAATTATCTTAAAGAAATTAAAGAAAAAGGACTATTTAAAGTTAAAGTTATATTATTTAATTACCCTATTTAATACTTTAAAGAAGGTATTAAAAGTAGTTATTATAAAGAAGCTAAGTAACCTTATAAAGGAATATAAGCTACTATCCTTATAATAAATAGGGGTAAAGAAGGGAAGGTTAATAATAATATCCCTTAAAATAATAATAGAGGTAATATATATAATATAAAATTATAATAAATTTAATATATTAAATATTATAAGGGCCTTTAATAATATCTCTTATAAAAGGTTACTTTATAACTTAAAGAAGAAAGGGGTCTTAACCCTTATTATAAGGTAGGTATAAAGCTTT
>JAABUN010000521.1_pt1 | contig 98888 bp, 94 predicted proteins | sample 5559311 | NCBI WGS metagenome assembly JAABUN01 (sample SAMN10711877, study PRJNA513370) | rock metagenome | isolation source: Antarctica rocks | place: Antarctica: Victoria Land, Siegfried Peak sud | reverse complement strand
CGCGGTGGGAATTTCTGTTGAGAGTGGAGAGATGTGGAGGGTTTTTGATGGGGAGGTTTTCTGGGAGGAGGTTTTGGAGGGGAAGGGGGAGGTGGGTGTTTGGCGAAGGGGATGGAGGTGTGGATTGAGGTGGAAAGGTGGGTATTTGGTGAAGGGGATGGAGGTATGGATTGAGGTGGGAGGGTGGTTGGGAGGTGATGAGGTGATGAGATGGAGGTGCGGAGAGGCGGAGAGGGTAGAGGGGAGGCGATGAGAAGATGATGAGGAGGTCAGGATGCAGGGAGGTGAGGTGTGGATTGAGGTGGGGTGGTGGGAGGGTGGTTGGGAGGCGAAGGGAGCTGATGAGAGATGAGAAGCAGAAAGGAAATAGATGGGATTGGGAGGTTGATTATGTGGCACTTGTTGAATCATGCTTTCAGATCAACTGATTGGTAGCTGAGCGAGTGTTTTCCTAAAAAAGGCCATGGATTCTATTCTGGACCCATCACTGACTGCTGAGCTATACAACATACGGGCATTCAGAGCACTATGAATGTGCTTGATGGCTTTTTTTATCCTGGCTATGATAGGTGACTTGATGAGGACTCGAGACTGTCGATAATACAAATGGGTGATCTGATGATTGAAGTAAGATGTGTCGTGACATTTCTTGGACCGTATTGTTGCTCCCATCTCTATCCATTTCTTCAAATGGGATCGAGTCCGCGAATCTTCCTACCTCTGTTCTCTGCGTCGAAGGATGGATGTGTGCTATTGGAAGGGCTTGATTTGTTGTGATGATGCAGTGGATCCTGCGGCCGGTGTTGTTCAGATAATACCCTTTGATGTAAGAGATTCTGCTGTCCCTTGTTCACTAGAGTCTATGATTCAGGAACCAGTCGCCCGGTACAAACGTGTACAGACACCAAGGTACGCCGCGTACTAGCAGCCCAATTGATGTTCGTTAGTACACCCCTCACTCATAACAGATTATATACCTCTTTACGTAACTCATTCCAGCCATTCCTCCCACAATCCATTCTCCACAAGCGCAACTTCTCCGTTTCTAGGACACAGCAACACCCCATCCGGTCGCATGACCGCCAGCTGCAGCCAGTCCGCATTTTGCCAGTCGCGAGGAAGGAAGAAATGGCGCTTGACCCGCCTGGGCCTCGTCTCGCTCAACGTGTATGTGCAGACCCAGAATGTATGATCTAAGAAAGCGAGGACGTGTTCTGTCGCATGTGAAGTGGCTGAGGCGGTGTCAGTAGGGTTTAGCTGCAGGGATGATTTCCTGCGATTTGTCGACGACGCATCTGCGGCTAGGAAGCCGAGAGGGATTGCGATGGAAGCCTGGAGAGCTGGAGGCAGCGCGGCCGCGATTACCGTTGTGCTCGACGAACTGGTCATATTTGCGAGTTTGATTAGCATGTACTGTCTCTCGCAACGACCTTGGCGGGTACTTCGAGAGGTGACATTTAGTGATGTCGTGCCGTCTATTGTAAGCAATATCTTGTCGACAACTTCATTAGTCTCGCTAGGGCTCATAGGGTACTGTGCAGAAGGTCTTCTATTCAGCCAGTCATGAGGCGCATGTTTCGTCGTGTTGTCCACCAATGATCGATCAAGCCTCAGGTGCTTGATAAATGTAGCGTCTCCCCAGTCAATTATCTGGATACCCGCGAAGCAGAACCCTATCACCTTTGTGTCATCGGATGGCAAATTGAACCAGCGGTGCGGAGTGACCTGTGGGCGTGTCGAAATGATGATATTTTCATAAAGGGACCAAATATTCAAGAAGCGGTTTGTAGCTACGAGAAGGAACCGGTTCGTAGAGCTAAATACAATCTGTCTAATAGGGTCCTCCTCCTTGCCGACCATGATCGACTTTGACGTCTGAGATGGCCTTGCTTGGTCGACTTCCTGGACAGAGATTCTGCGATCCAATCCGGAGGCTGCGACATAGCGGCCATCGTCGCTCCAGCAAACGTGTTCCACAGTCATGAATGTCTGCATAAGCTCTGACGCCGGCGTTCCTTCTTTTGTGATATGAGTAACAAGACCATCATCATTACCGATTGCGTACGATAAACTTTCCGGTTCCACTGCAAGCGTGGTGATAGGCTGCAGCGTCTCGAAGATTGCTTCGGAGACATGCGATATCTGGGTACTTTCTCGGTTGCTTAGAGTGTCGCTAGACTTGTCTTCCGATTCCCACATACGAACAAGAGATATCGGCTCCCACACACTACAAAACGATCCCCGGATGTCGTAGATCTTGGTGTCGTTCGGATCGATAGCAAGGCTTTTCACGGGAGCGGAGTGATATAGCTGATAGATAGGAGTGAGATGATAGAAGTCCCAGATCCTGAGCGTGCCATCTCGGCTGCTTGTGATGAAGAACTTCCCGTCCGGACTACATTCGATACTGTGGACGGAGATGCTAGATTCTTCATAGTCACCCTCAAAGGGATGCCACTTGAAGACGCATCCGTCGTTGTATATACCAAGAATATGACCCGTTACATGATTCCAGGCGATGGCTTGCACATCTGAAGCACCACCGCTGAGTATTTGAAGGCCCTTACGTACTCTTTGACATCTGCCGATCAGCAAGGGGCGTGACTCATCAACTGACCACACTGCGAGCGGAATGGCACGATACGTTATGGCGATCTGGGAAGCCGAAACGTTGAAAGAAGCGCAGCGTGGTGAGCCGCACTGCTTCCCCTCAAAGTTGTCCTTTCCGAGCACATCCTCCACGACCGCCCAGCCGTCGTTCGGCATGGTGAGAGACAATTTACGAACCACTCGGTCATCACAACATATTACCAGTGTCTCGTCACCATCTGCAAAAGCTATCGTGATGGCTTTGGATCGCCTAGCGTTTACTGCAGAATATAGCTGCTGTCCAGTTGCAGTGATCCAAACAATAGTCCTAGTAAGACCACACGTCACCAATTTGTCGCCAACGTGGTTGAAGCACCATGTCAGAACCCGCTCACCATGATGAAAGCGTCTGGCGTCTTCGCAAGTGCTTGCATGATATAAAAGAACTGTACCATCAGACAGTAGAATCGCAAAATACTGGTTCGCACATTTTATCTGCAGCGGAGCCTCAGAGTCATGGATAGCAAATCTCGCCAGGCAGTCGTCCCATAACTTATTGGAGAGGCCGGATAAGCAAATCCTCGACCCACTCGGGGCACCGAATTGCTTGAAAATTACGGAATCGGAAGGACACAACGGGGCAATCAGCTTGAATATCAGCTTCGGCTGATCGTTGAGATGCGAACCGAACTTGCCCACAAGCCTAACAAGATCAATGTTCCACAGTGCCAAAAGCTCTTTCTCGCGCAGACGATGTGTAAGTGGACTTCTTCCTTCGTCCAATCGATCAACTAGCTTGAGGAAGCCGGTCATCATCTTGGAAGCCTTAACCAACATACGTAGTTGGCCAGCCACTGAAAGCAAATATATCCAGCTCAGCACAGCTGAGCTTTGAAAGAACCGGGCTAGCAGCAGAAGGGAATTCTGATCCGAGACCCCAGAAGCTTGCTCCAGGTGGTATGGCCAGGAGGTTGAAGCGTAGAGCAAGAAGGCTTGCGATTTCGTCTGCCCTGTCTGGGTTCTAGGACTAGCTTTGATGAGTGCCGTGATGCATTTGGTGAAGATAGAATGGTGCGAGAGCCCTTGAGGGATGTGATAATTAAGATCAGGGTTCTGAAACAAGCAATCGCGAGCAGACGAGTGGACCATTGATACGATGTCTTTGCCGTCGACAATGACAAACTCTCCACAGACACCACTGATGGTATGTTTCAGATCGAGAATGTTGGCGTACTCCGGTTGTAAGGCTTCGGCCAAGTCCAACAAATTCAAAGGATACCTCGAGCACGCGATCCAAGTCAATATAGTCTTGCCCATAGCTTGATCTGAGGGTCGGCAGCTCTTTGCTAGCGTAGAATCCATTCGTTCGTACAGTGGCTCAAGTTCTCCGGGAACATCCTCAAGTGCCTCTAGTACTGCATCTTGTGTGTGACACCGTAGCACTTCACTCAGAACAAAAGTTGCCCACAAGAAATTGCCATCAGCTTTGCGCACAAGCTTTTTCGCTATGTCATCTTTGAACACTTCATCGCCATGCATGGTCGCAATCTCTTCCTCCACGTACATTCGAAGATCTTCTCTCGTGTTTTCCACAGGTTGATGGCACACTTGCAATTTTTTCGAAATTCTTTCGAATCCCGATGACAACGATTGTGTGTTACGACTAAACACCAGTAGGCGTACCGAGCCTGAGAATGCGTGAAAGTCTTCTAGGAATTTCAAAAACATGGCGGACGAATCACACTCGTCTAGTCCATCGATAACCATGAGGAGAGGACGAGCTAAGCTGAGTTTGAAGAACGCCGATATATAGAGCTTTTGCCAAAGAAGACGTGGGGCAGACTTTGCTACGTTTAGTCCGTCTTCGAGAAGGCGTATCAAGCACCTGCGATATTCAGGTAAAATGCTTGCAATTTGATACGCCAAAGACAAAAGCAGAGTAATGAGATTGTTCTTGACTTGATCCCCAAACCGGAAAAAGTAATACGCGGAGTCGATATCGCTCTCCTGCGCGGTCTGGATAACGGAAGAAGCGAGTACAGATTTCCCCGAACCTGGGAGTCCGGTGCACCAGAGGCATCGGGGTCCTACATTTTCATCTGCCATGAGAGATCTGAAGTGTGAGTCATGGTCCATCCACTTGCAAGACCCAGGCATTCTCCTGTCGGAGAAGAAGAGAAGATCGTCGACCGGTCCCTCTATTCGTCCAAAAGCGGCGGCGATTTCTTGAAGTTCGTCAACTGCATTCGACTCTGTCTTTGGCAAATCCTGTGGCTGGTGCTTTTCTATCAGATATTTGAGGATACTGCGAACGCTTATGTAGTTCGGATCCTGTTGGCTGGTATACTTGCAGACGTCGTGGTGGTCAGCGTCAAGGGGCTTTGAGATCTCTCCAGGGTAGCCGAGAATCGAGGAGTCCTTTTGGAGTACCATTACCTGCGAGGGACCTATAGAGGTTTTGAGAGTCTCAAAGAAGGAAATGATTGATATGCTAGGAGCCAGACTTCTGAACTGTTCGTTGATCTCCTGTAGGGTTGGGGAGTTGATGCTAAGTTCGGATATGTACTGCCTAGGAGAGAAAGCGAAGACGCATGCTGAAAGGATCGTATTGAGAATATCTGCGAGGTTTGACCCCCGATGAGGTGTGGAAAGAAAGACCATACCGGTAATCGCTTGGACGAGATCTTGGTAGTGCTCATCATGCTGGCCGAGAATGAACGCTTTTTTTACGATCAGACCCCCCATAGAGTGGGCAACAAATATGATGGGTACTGATCCAATTTCCACCCTGCTCTCGCCTTCTCCTGTCGCAAATTTCAGGCTGAATAGTAAATCCTTCGCAAAATCCGAAATGTTGAGAATGTTTTCCTTTCGGTGAGACACTGACGAAAAATGCGAATTATAACCAAACGTCATAATGCGTGCGGATGTTAGCCCTGGCTCGTAGGGAAGCCACTCAAGAGGCCAGAATAATTGAAGATCCCGATTTTTCGACCAGGTATGCCTACTTGTTCCACCCAATCCATGGACAAAGACAATGTCAGCTGAGGGAGAACATTCGGGTTCATGGAGGATCGTCAGGCCAAGGGGATCCGCACTGCGGTCGCGTGAGCGGTCCTTTCGCTTTGAATCTGTGTCTTGCGAACTTCCATAGTGAAGTGGAAGATCAAAGGCAGAAAGATTACTCTTCGCTGTACTTGACGGACGAAGTGACAATTTTTCACCCTCTGGCTCTTCTTCACGGGTGCTTGAGGAGGCTTGTGAGAAAGGTTTGTCCCTTCGCCGGAATCGTGAGATCTGTGATGTAATTAGGCAATACTTTCTGTTGCAACTCTTGCAACTCTCACCATTGCCACAGCGATGACGGCAAGAACATTGCGGCAACGCCCTAGCTAGGCTACGACGGGTTTTGTTCTCGACCACCCATAAATCAATAATGGTATCTGCGAAGCCTATACAATCGTACCTTGAAGCCAGACTACCTTATGACGTTTGTATTGGCGCAGGAACTAGACATGTCGCAACGGTTACTCCGCAGCTATTCTCAGTCAATGATGGCAACTTTGCAAATGCAGTCTACCGCAGACTGTATCTGATTGCCTCGGACGACCATGGCTTGGCAATTTCACTCCAATGTTGAGTCTAGGTCCTAGAACGAGCGGCACATAGTCAACGACTAGTGTATTAGACCTGCCGTAACGAGGTTCATGCACATACCCGAAGCACACGGTATCGCTGATCAAAGCCTGTTGCGGAATAGAAGAATCCCTTCTCTCTCCCTCGTTGCAGAGCCCCCATAAATACCTTATCTCTATCCTATCAAGCGTTGTATACTGTCATGGCGGCTTGCCCCCCTGCTAGTTCCTTTGGGTCCTCAAGTTACATTATAGGCTGTGGTCGTTCGAGTCATCGAAGAGAACCAAGGCTGCAACTCGCCATGTCCTGGAATAGTCTCGCGCAATCTATGGGCGGGCGGGTGGATGTATTGGTGCCCTTCCGTGATGCGCGCTCCTCAGCCTCCCCGGCGCCAACATCCACAAGTCGCAGTCCCTATGCCGCGGGGCTTCACATAACGCAAGTGTGCCAGTATCACGGTCCAATGCCCTTAAGATGGGCCTCGTCTTCGTCGACATGTTTTTCAACCCTTCCAAGAAGCAATCATGGATGGAACACGTACCTCCGTGAGAGACGTCATTCCAGATGTAGGAGAAAAGTTCGGTCTGGATATTAACGTGGTCAACTGTGTGCAGTCGTTACCCCCAGCCGCTGAAGTTATCTGATGGTCCGCAGTATTTCCTACCGGTTCAAAAGTCATCGAGGCTATTAGCTACGGCACTGCTGCCTGGACCCGGGCGTCTCGGATCACGATTGAGTCGCCCAACGGAGATCAGAAATCTTACTTTCTCAAAGTAAAGATTTTGCTCCGAGCTGCTCAACGAGACCGCTAATGGAGAATGTTAGTGTGCGACAGAAGAGATGGGAAGAGCGATGATGGAAGCAGAGCACCGATCAATAATGGAGATCTATATATATATGCCAGATTTTGTACCCACGCCCGTCCACTGGGGCAAATTCGAACAAGCGTCTCCCGAAACCTTCTTCTATCTCATGGATTTCCTCGAATTGGGCCCTGAGATCGTGGAGCCTCCAGAGTTCTGCCGTCGTATCGCCCAACTCCACAATATGAGTGTTTCCCCAACGGGAAAATTCGGCTTCCACCTAGTTACCTGGCATGGACCCAATCCTCAGAATACCACTTGGGAAGGGAACTGGTGTACCTATTTTACGAGGTTACTGACGCAGTTCTTCGATCGAGAGATTGCCCAAAATGGTCCGCAACCAGACTATGAAGCTGCCTTCAAGACCTTTGCCCAAATGGTGATCCCACAGATCTTAGAACCTCTTCAATCCAATGGGCGAATCTTGAAGCCTTGCCTCATACACGGAGACTTGTGGGAAGAAAATACTGGTCTCAATCTTGAGACTGGATTACCTGTTGTCTTTGACGCCAGCGTCATGTACGCGCATAACGAAATGGAGCTGGGCATGTGGCGCTCCGACAGATATCGCTTTAAAACGCCATATTTCCGTCAGTATCTCAGCTATATGCAGCCGAGCGAGCCGGTGGAGCAATTCGATGATCGGAACCGTTTGTATAGCATCAAGTTCACCATCGCCCATTGTTTGGGTTGGCCGGATTCTTCGCAGAGCGACCGCAAGGAGTATAAAGTATCCCTGCGAATTTATGCTCCTTCTTACTAACAATCTTTACAGGGTATGGGATGACATACGCTTCTTGAGTGACAAGTATTCGTCAACTTCCTAGATCAACGGTGATGTTGAGTGTCTTTCGTTCGTTACATTGATTCAGAAGGCTTCTGTGGTTGGTAGATGGACGATCTCGGGAAAAACCCCATATTTACCATAATGAACCGCGACTCCAGATTCCTCGGAGCATTCAGTATGATCAGTACCTCCAATGTATGCAAAACACTATCTGTATAGGATGACAAAGCTAGTCATCATCTGGATTAGGTCCTGTATGGTACTATCGGTATTAGTGGAAGTGTGAATAGGGATGCTTCCTCCCCTATCGATGATCTGCTGGTACAACTAATAATGAATCTTGACTTCTTTTGCGTACTGCATCAAAAAAAAATAGGTAAATGCAACGTTAGTGATTGAAGTAGGAAGGAGGTACCATTTCACGAAGGCTTGGCATTATGGGTGGGCAAGCCGAGCAAGCCGGCAGCTAAGCTCGTTCTGGCTAGCGATACGTAATTTTAGTAATCAGGATAGCTACCCCAAGGGACTTCGCGTTTGCTGCCCACATGCCCAGCTCGAAGTTCATCATTCAAGATACCCACCATGAAAGGTAGCCACTTAAGGTACTTCTATAGGACCAATTAGATCCCATCAGTACCAATGATGACTCCTGCCTTACGGATTGAGCAATCCTCTGCCCTACATCGGCCCACCCGGACATGTCGGAAACAGACAACCGGCTTTCAGGTTCCCCGATTGATGAACATCTGAAGAAAGCGAACGAAGAAGTCGAAGATACGGGCCGCAACAGCATAGCTAGAGCTGATATTCCTTATTCGATATTCTCGAAGCCCGAGAAGCTAGGTATCGTCTTACTCGTCGCCTTCGCTTCTGTGTTCTCGCCTCTTAGCAGCTTCATCTACTATCCTGCACTTGCCTCCGTAGCTGATGACTTACATACAAATCTATCGAGGGTCAACCTAACAATAACATCCTACATGATTGTCTCCGGAATCGCACCAATGATATTAGGAAGCATTGCAGACCAGCTTGGGAGACGACCTGTCTATCTACTCATGTTCTTCATCTATGTTCTAGCTAATGTTGGACTCGCTCTGCAAACCTCTTATCCAGCTCTATTGATCCTTCGCATGCTACAGAGTGCAGGGGGCTCGTCTACCATTGGGATCGGCTATGGTGTGGTCGGCGATATCACAGAATCTTCTGAGCGTGGGTCGTACATGGGAATCTTGGGGTGTGGCCCAAACGTCGCGCCTAGCTTAGGACCGGTTCTTGGAGGTGTTCTTGCCCAAAAGGCTGGATGGCGTTGGACTTTTGGCTTTCTGGCCATCTCTGGGGCTGCTTGTCTGGTTATGATTTCTATGATACTGCCCGAAACTGCACGCAATATCGTTGGAAACGGCTCCCGCCCCGCTACCGGCCTAAACAGAAGCATCTGGACGATATGGCAAGAGAAGAGAAATAGAACCTCATGCCAGCCACAAGGAGGTGCATCAGACGACTCTTCTAAGTTGGTCAAGCCGAAAATACCAAATTTCACCCGAAGTATATCCATCCTACTATGTAAAGACACTGCCCTGATCGTTCTCGTGAATGCTGTTTCCTACACTGCATACAGTTGTTTACAAGCATCTCTGTCTTCTCTATTTATTGAACTTTATGACTACACAGAGCTGGAAGCCGGATTGATCTATATCCCCTTTGGCGTAGGCTGTTTCGTCGCATCTTTACTCTCATGTAAGTTGGTTCATTCCCATCCGTTTAATCAAGTTCTTCCGGTGATGGGAACTAAGGGTGTCTGGCATCAAGCAATGATACTTACGAATGACTACCACTACATCGCCACCCGTCAAGGCTTTCCCACGTCCAGCAGTGACACTACCCAATCCCAGAAGCTTGCCTTCCCAATGTTTCATGCTCGTCTACGAAGCATGGTTTACCTACTTCCTCTCTCTACGCTGCCTATGATCGCTTATGGTTGGGTCCTGGAATATCACCTCCACCCATCTATCCCTCTCATCCTCCAATTCTTCATCGGAGGCTCGATCACCATGATCTTCAACGCATGCGGGACTCTACTTGTTGACCTTCATCCTTCGCACCCTTCTACAGCTCAGGCTGCCATGAACATCGTCCGCTGCACCTTCGCCGCTGGCGGCCTTGCTGCTTTACAACCGCTCATCGACACTGTCGGCGCAGGTTGGTGTTTCACCATGATTGCTCTGGTAACAGGAGGCACGGCCACGGCATGCGTTATTATCGGAAGGGTGTGCGGAGATAAGTGGAGGAGACAAAGGCAAAGCTCAAAAAGCTGCGATTGAAAAACGTGAATTGAGGTATCGTTCAGTGATGGTCAAAGCCAATTCGGCGCACCGATTGGTCGCTCCATACCGAGTCACCATCCCTTCTAAGGATCCGCGGTACAGCACATGGAAGTAGTTCAGAAAGCATGAAATAGCCGCGATTATGAACACCTTACGGCTCGCTAAGTCATTTCCTATATTCTCATTCACAGAAAAAGCTGGTCCGGCATACCATACAGTAATTGTGGTGACGGGACCCTTGAGAAATGAAATCGAGGAACGCCATGATGAGGATTTCGAAAACCCTCCAAAGAATAGCGCTAGGTCAGTCCCACCAACTCCAAAGCAATGCAGCCCACACATGTGGCACTCGGTGTACCAGCCCCGTCATCGAGGGCTTCCCAAGACATCTATGAAGCCCTATCACCTATAGTGAAAGCAAACGATGAGCGCTTACCATGATCGAGCCAAGCCAAGTGAATAGACTCACGTCTGAAAGCTTTAGCAAAAGCTCTCTGCGAAGCCTCTCCAGAGAAAAAGACACAAGCACCACCATTGGATTGGCGCCAAGAGGAATCAAACCCCATTTTCTAATGAAGTTTACCGCAAACTCCAGGAATCGAGATCATTTCCAAGCCAAGATGCCACGGTTGCCCTACAATAGCACTGCACCCAGTCTCGTCGTCGGCCACAGACCAACGATCAAGGATCAAGCTTACCAGCCACCGCCAGAGTCAGATCATGACAGCTCGGTTACTGCGAGGCTGAGGTTTTGCTCTTGTATACTTTAGACTGAACATTATCTCAAATGTTATGTTGGCGATGGCAAACAGGAGATGATCAAGAATGCACGAATGAATGGAGAACTACGCGGCGAAATCATCCTCACTGTCCATTCACTCTACAACCACTAGTATTCATACCAACCCCCTCCAACCCAACAATAAACCACCACACTCCTCCTCCTATTCTATCACCCGTATAATCCGCTCAATCCACTCAATCCCCTCATGCACCCATCCCCTCTCCCCAAATCCAAATCACCTCCTCTATCCCCTTCCCAAATCACCTTCTTTACCAGAGCAATCCATCGCACATCTCACCACCATACCCTACCTTATATATACCACACCATATTCCTCACGCCTACACGACCACACACATCCGAAAGAGAAATCCAAGATTCCAAAAAATCCACTCTGATCCCTTCTTTAAAAGATCCAAGGAACTCTCTCTCTAAAAGCAACGGAAAATCCCAAACCTAATATCATATACAAATTACCCACCTACCCACCTATCACCCATCCCCCCAATCCACCATACCCACCCCATCCCTTCGCCACAACTTGCGTACAGCACTCTCAAAACATACAGCAAGTAGGACAGACAGTCCATACCCATACCCAATCCCCCTACCCACCAAAGCGAAACGACACAACCAACTCAACGTGAGAAATGTAAACAAAGATAGAAAGACAGAAGAGCAATCAATCCAATACGGATATATGTTAATGGAGATAGGTAGGGACCTATGTGTTTTCCCGCAAATATGTATGACTGAGTTGATTGGGAGAGAAGGGGAGAGATGGGTTTGATTTCGTTGAGGATGTGTTGGCTATGTAAAGTAGATGAGGTTGTGATGCCGCTGTAAGATCAGTGGTAGTACTGCAGCATCATGTTTGTACTTTGTTGGAGTTTAGAGGGTAATGTGATCATCACGAGTGGCACCATAGGATTACACATCTACGTTCACTCATGCACAATCTCCCTCGGGATGGCTTGGTTGTTGTTCATTAGGTCGAGTATCTAGTATACCTCGAGCTCGGTTCAGCCTTTTGGGAATGGAGACACGTCCTCGAAAGAGGAGAAAGGAAAGAAACAGGCATAGCAATATTACCACCCCGGAAGCGACCCCTTTCCATAATTCTCGATGGCCATCCTTGGTGGTTCTCCGGTATAGATGGCCTTTACTTGTCAGACTGGTTCGACGAGCACCAGTAGAGCCATCGCATTCCTGTCACCGAAGCCATTTCTAACATTCTTGTAATTTCCTCCAATCGCTGCGTTTCACAAGCCCCCTTTGTTATGCCTGCCAGTGAAAATTCTTGAATGACCGTGTTAATGCCGCTGGATATGCAAAGTGCTGGAGTGGGGTCTGGGTGCGTGTAGTGAAAGTGGAGTATTAGTGTATGTTGAGCAAAGGCCGTGAGTCGATGTTGTTGATGACATTCCCTAAACAGGGTATGAGATTGTTGGATCCAGTACCGATGGTTCCAATTGTGCCCAGCCTGGCTATGTGGTAATCTTGCAAGCAAAGCCAGTGACGTGCCATTCGTGCAACATCCATCTATAGAATTCCGATAACCCAGCGTTCGAATATTGATGTTTCCGAACGTATGGATCCTCAGGATTTCAGGAACTTGATGAGGCCGAGACAAGAGAAGCTGAGACAAAATAAGGTAAATCCGGTAATTGAAGAGTGCAAGCCCAATGGAGATATCCATGAATGTCGTTGCAAACGTCGGAGGCTAGAGGGAGCCCCATGATGGATAGTGATGGTAGAGCTGACCCGGCAACGATATTCACTGGCGTTGGCATAGCCAGTGAGTTCATTACCTAGATGATTGATCAGTACCATCCGCCATTCCCTTTATGATTTTCCCGCTTCACACGGTAGACGCCGTTGCCAGATCCAGAGATCCCAGCACCAGCGACTCCCTTGGAAGCCGAACGTAGCCTAACGTCGAAGACTATACATTAGTTAGAATTCGCTTTCACAATCCTCCACACCCAGCGTGATACATCGATCAAACGGCAAAGGCACTGGAGGAGTTCCTCACCAGGAACCAAAATTGGCAAAACTCACATCCGGTCACTTCCTCCTACTGCACGGTTCGTATCTGCTGGGGTTTCAGCACCGCCGGGAGCACGCTCCAATACTTTACGTCGCTGGCTTGAAATAGCCCCTGGTTTGCTAGCTGAGGATGTGTTCTGCAAGGGGGTACCAGCAGTGGCAGCATTCGTACCTCCGGCATGACGACGAGCTGGTTTTTCCTCTTCTTCCTGCACAACTGCCTGATTGTTGCTCGCCTGGATGGCTTGAGCATTCTTCTGGTATTTGTAGACGGTCCAGTCAAAGACATAATCGTACTGGAATCCTTCGCGGACGAATAGGTCCCGGAAGATCTTGCGAAGGTACGAGTAATCAGGCTTGTCATCAAAGCGGAGAGAGCGGGTGTAGTTCAGATAGATGGCGAACTCGTTAGGAAATCCACGGCAGAGAACCTCAGTTGGCGTCGTCATCTTCTTCTCCATGATACGGTCATATTTCTGCTTCTTAGTGGCAGCCTTCAGTCCTTGCCACGGGAGGGAGCCACGGCAGAAGTAGAGCATCACGTAACCAAGAGATTCCATGTCATCACGACGGGATTGCTCAACCCCGAGATGCGTGTTGATACTAGCATAACGTGCTGTTCCTGTCAAGTTCTTGTTCTCGCGGTATGGGATGTGAAAGTGGGTCTTTGGGTCACGATATTTCTTGGCCAATCCGAAGTCAATGACGTTGACCTGGTTCCCACGCTTGCCGATGCCCATCAGGAAATTGTCCGGCTTGATATCACGGTGGATGAAAGATTTGGCATGGATGTACTCGATACGGGAGATGAGCTGATCGGCAAGCAACAAGACTGTCTTCAAGGAAAATTTGCGGTTGCAAAAGTTGAACAGATCCTCCAGACTGGGGCCGAGAAGGTCGAGCACCATAGCATTGTAGTCACACTCGGTACCGAACCAGCGAACGAACGGAATACCGACTCCTCCTGCCAAAGATTTGTAGACACGGGCTTCATATTCCAGCTGAGGGTGCTTGGCCTTGACGCTCTCCAATTTGATGGCAATTTCTTCGCCGGAGATGATGTTGGTGCCTGGATAGACACATCAGCATCGTCCAAATGTGAAAATGCCTCGTCTCACCTAAATAGATATCGCCAAAACTTCCACTGCCGATCTTGCGTCCGATACGGTATTTGTTCCCCACACGGAGGTCCTGGAGGAAATTATAGGTTAGCATAACAGTTCGATAAATAGGTCCAATAAGGTAGGACGGAATCATGAGCTACTGTAAGTCCCTTTTGCTTCAAGCCTAGGCAAGCTGTTGCGGCAAGGCTACAAGCCCAGAAGGAGACACATTATAGACCATCGAATTCAAAGACCCCCAAGTGAGACAACAGGTAGGGTGTACCAGAGCACCATAGAGGGCGAGGTGTAGGAAAGAAGTCGGGTGTACGCACCATTGTAGTCATCTTGGCTTTTGTCTGACTCTGGGAGTCACTGGATATATGTCAGGATTGTAGGAGGCGAGGTTGTACAGGTGGCTAACAGGAATCAGGCTCCGATCGAGTAATACTATTGTATCGAAGATACTGTTGGTGTCTGAATGATTGTGTATCTCGACACTTGGCTGTGGTGATCAAAACTGTCAGTGTGGATCTTTGAGTAGTGGAAGTTGAAATGGCTTCAGTCGACACGGGCCAGACGAGCGGTGAGAGGGACAGAGGCCCAAACACCCGGGTTTGTTGTTGTGATTGTCAGGAGACGTGAATGATGAATGAGGGAGTCGAGTGACGAAGGTGATAGGTAGGAAGTATTGTGTATAATGAAGGGTGGATCACGCACCTTCAGGGTTGTTGGTGTCGGGTGGAGGTCAAAAGATCAACATCCAAGGTAGCCTTATTGTGTGGGTCTTCCGATCGGAGCCTCGAGGAAACGCGTTCTCCGTTGACGTAGAACAACTGAGAGGTGTCGAATGAAGGGGTACTCGAGGGATAGAGTGCTCACAGAGAAAGGCCCCCGAGCTGAGCAGGGGGTGAGTACATATCAAAGTGGGATGGGCTTGATGTAGTGAAGGAGATCTAGTGTGCAGTATGGAACCTTTCATAATTTAGCGCCAAGCCGCTAGCCGTAAGCGGGCGACGGCGGGGAGTAAAAAGCCTCAACCTCGGAGGAATGCGACAAGATTGACAAAGCACACAATAATACCTTGTTTGACTAGGACTACAGCCACAATGCCTGCTGCAACCGTGCATGAAGGAACACTATCGCCAATTTGTTACACAGAGGAGAAAGGTGTCCTCAACCGCCGCATAATTGCCGCCAGAGTCTTTGTTCGAAACATGATCTAGAGCACAGCAATGACTACTGCGTACTCCGTACTTATCCTAATCACTATTGAGATTGTTCGACTACGCCTTTGACGCATGCGTTCTGTGCCTGCGCCAAATCATGTAGCCCCACATCAGTGTTGCATGCAGCACTGCCCCTAGCTGAATGTGGGGAGACTGTCCTCCGCTCGGGCTAAAATAGAGATCGCTGGGCACAGATGCATCCGCACAACCTTAGCGGCAGGACTTTGAAAAGCGCGCGACTCATGTTCTGTGTACGACTGTGCTGCGGATGCTTGGCAGGACCATAACATAATAAGGTATTGAGTGCAAATTCAGGATCTGTTGTTTGAAGGTTTGGGGGCGAGGGCTCAGCTGCCTGCCTCAGGACTTATCACGAAGGCTCGCTGCCAGTAATGAATTCTATCTTCTCTGCTGAAGACGAAACAATGTTTCGATCTTCTGGCACAATGCCCAACTGATGCCTCGTATGATGGTGATGCTAATAATAGACCCAGCTATTCACCAATACCTTCGTGTTCAAGGATGCCGCCTTGAATCCCGCTATACCTCGTTGGATATGTTGTGTCCATCGGCCGCCCCATTGAATTGGGAAATTGTCATTCGCAGCATACATTCTTGGACCTGGCTATGCTGCCTGACTACGTTCATTGCACCACTACTTGTGACAGGTCATTATGACCGAAGGATTTTCTGCACATATGTCCTGCAATTCTTGGCCCGAATCATGTCGTCGAAAGATGTTGGTCGTCGGCGTGGATCTTTCGTTACAATATCAAAATGATCTCCGATTTTCAAATCCTTCTTATTTTGGAGCGGAACGCGTGTTGAATTCAACGAATACTTCTCTACTAGCACGCTAGATGGAGTATTATTCCAGACCCTGAATGACAGCACTCCTGAGAGCTGCTTCTCAGAAAGGTAGAAGATGAAGTAAAGCCACCAAGGCTATCGCAGCATAAGCTGGCTCTCAACTTCGTACGGTCGTGACCACGACTTTTCAAACGTATCAGAGCTACGCGTTGGTATCTATCTGGTTCAAGTCGTTTCGTCAAGAAGAAGAACCTTGCTGAGATTCATGGAGCAGAGTTTCAGGCCACCTTCGGAGTCGCACAACCTTCTACAAGACCGCCGACGTTCACAGCTACCCTCGTTTGTGTCGTATAAATACGTCCTATTTGAAGTAATGACAGCCTCTCACGAACCCATTGAGATAGTGACGTTACCTTTTTCTCCCACACACGCCTCGCTTTTCAATGATAATTTCGTGCCCTTGTGGTTGGAAGCACCAAGCGGAGCGAAGCCTGTGCACCACCCGGACTTCCAAAATGTTTCCATTCATCGACCAAGCTGTGTGACCATGTGAATAGTACGTGACATGCAAGCCTTTCCACCTACGCCAAGAACAGGCTACTCTATCCGCTGCTAGGTCCTTCGCTGAGAGAGCTGCGGGATTACGTCAAGGCAAAGGTCGATACGGGTTATGCCCACAGTGTCAGGGTAGCCGTGGATGGTGGAGAGTATTCCCATTCATCATTCATGATCGTGACACTATCCACAGGTTCAAGGGTGTGTAGGGTTTGAGGCATGGCTAGAGCTGATATCTTCAACGTTTGCATGTAGATCCGTCCAATTCAACAAGAATTTTTCTGAATATGAAACGTAAAGAGGACATCATGTTCTATCATTCCGATCCAAAATTCACGTCCAATGAAGGACACATTCCCCTGGTCACCCGTTATAAATGATGTTGGACCACAAATTTATCCCCTTAATGTCGAAGTCTTGGCAAATGGCAATGACACTAGCGCTCTCGCTAAGTCTTTCCGCTCACACGACCAACCAAATCAAATTCCACTCCATTGACTCACCACTGACAGCGACGCAGTCCCCTTCCATCTACAAAGCACCCTGAAGCGCAATCAAACCTCCTCAATCAGCCAACAGACTCCAATTATCAAACAAAGCGCACAACAACAACCGCCGAAATGGTACCTCTCCTTCTCACCACCCCTCGGAACAACCACTTCGCCACACCGCTAACCCATCACAACAGGTTCTCGCCGTCGATCTGCTCAACCCAACACCAGCCGCTGAGGCAAGGAAGCACAAGCTAAAGGTACTTCCCCAGACCCCCTCCACCCACCCCCAATCCATACAATCACAAAACAGTCCGAACGGAGCGGTATAAAGGCGAGCTATCAAAAACACAAACCTGACCAAAAAAACAAAACAAACAGACCCTCGTCCCCGTCCCCCGCTCCTTCTTCATGGACGTCAAATGCCCCGGCTGCTTCACCATCACGACCGTCTTCTCGCACGCCCAAACCGTCGTCATCTGCGGCGGCTGCTCGACCGTGCTGTGCCAGCCTACGGGTGGGAAGGCTAGGCTCACAGAAGGCTGCTCTTTCCGGAGGAAATAGATCTGGAGGAAGCAGATCCGTTTGTTGTGGACGGATTTGAATATGGGGATGGATGGATGCTGGATGGTATTTGGTGCGGAGATGGATGCAAAGCGTGAAGGTGGTTTAGAAATATGATAGATGGCAAGGATAAAAGATGGTTCCATTTCTGGGGGGTTTGCATGTGATACCGGATATCTTGCCTTTTGCGAAAGGGATACAGAGAATACAGAGAATGCGTATTGAAATACGAATGATGTCGATCTTAGTGGTGGATGAATGAGAAATGGGGTGTACGTATGCTAGAGCAATCGATGCATCCTCGCCATGTGTGAGAACTCACACCTATCTGATACCCTAAACCATCCGCATTCCTTCCTCAATGCCTACTCTCTTCCTCATCCGAGCATATCATACCAAGCCTCATCTCTTCCTTTCCCTCTCCCCCCCCTCTCCCATTCCCCCCCCTCCCTCCACATTCTCCACCAGTGCCAGATCTTCACGCAGCACAAGCCCGCCAACGACACAAGCTCACTACCATCTACCCATCTCCCTATCTCCCTATCTCCCTCATCCACCCACTCTCCCTCTCCTCCCCAACCCACCCACTCTCCCTCCCTCCCCAATCCATCTACCAACAATCTATCCAATCCACCTCCAACCTCACCCTTCTTTCCCACAACCAACCACCCAGCATCCCAAAACACCCAACCCTTCTCCACCCCTTCACAAGCAAAGAGCCTCCACAACCTCTACCATTTTCCCGATTAAAGTTGACCAGCTACAATCTCACCACCACTCATCATCTTCCCCCCTCCTCGATCATATCTCCCAATCCCCATTCTCTCCCCCCTCCCCTTCACAATCATCTATCCCCTATGACTTTCTGGTTTGATAAGTGTGGATACCTTACTAAGGTATGGATACTGTACTTTACCTGTAGTAGGACGCCTGCATGGAGGTTGATGGATTGGGTGCTATATCGACATCATCTGATCAAAACATGGCAAGATGTTTAGATTTCGGGCATAGCACCGAAGGGGCTTGTGATGAACGATAATCTTCATTTTTTTATTGTTTCTGGTGAAAAAAGAAACCTAGGTTCTGTTTGTTGGTCGTTTTTTTGAGAGAAGGCAAGGTATAAGATAAGAGTGATTGATGATATTTCATCGCTATCGATAGGGGATATCACTATCATCACTAAACGAATTCTCAAACTCGCTTGCAGAAATTGCAGAATGAGCCAGAGTCCAATGTTTCAGCGCGCCGGGCTAAGGGTACCGTAGGATCATAATCATGACTTCGTGAAAAACGGTAGTAAAGCATCAAACGTCAAGCGCAAACTCAGACCTGTGTCCTTAATCCCGCGATAGTTAATTCCTCTTCACGACCGCCAGGTCCAATTGACGAGCTCCAGCCTCGAATCACCGCATCCGGATTCTCTTCGAAGCACTGCCAACTGCAACCTCTCCTCAACAACGGCAGTGGGGTTGCCTTGTGTGCCGGTGTCGAGAGGTCCCGGTCGCCTGGAGGACCATTGCTGGGTGAGCAATACCACCACCATTCCAGCCACTCGGTACGAGGAATGATGTATTCGCTTCCGCACACGGAGCAGCGCTTTCCACCGGATTCTTTGAGCTCCCACGTTGATTCGAGCAATTGCTTGAGATAGGTAGGACAGTCTGGCGGGAGGAGGAATGGGAGCTGACTCAGTTGGGCAGTCTTGTAGCAAGCTCGGATGGCAAGTTCCATGAGAGAAGGAGTTTTGGTGCGCTGGCGTTGTGGAGGGTAGATGGAGTCATTGGCGTTCAATGACTTCTCCCAATGTTCTGACGCTGACGAAGGAGCTTGGGCGTACTCGCGGATGGAGGAACCTGTTGTGTCAAGGAATGCGATTCGGGTCGAAGCCAGATGGCCCTTGTGCTCTTTACGGAGGGTTTCCTTCCAATCTTTGATGTTCCAGATCGATGGCACAGGTTTGAAGAAGGGGTTTGGATGGACGGTGCACTTCTCTACATGAAGAGGGCTGGATGGGTCGACTAGGCCAAGATTCTCCCACGGAAGCCATCTTAGCTGATTGCAACCAATATTGAGTTCCTTGAGATTGGCGAGGCCTGACATCGCGGGCAGAATCTCGGTCAGATTGTTTGACCTTAAACTTAGTACTTTTAAGTTTACTAGGTGGTAGACCTCGCTTGGCACACTGTCCAGGGAGTTATTAGACAAATACAATCCCAATTCTGGCGTCAGGCTATGGAAGTTATCTCCTTGCTGAGGTACTTGCTTGGTGTAGTAACGTAAGGGTTTCAGGGTTGGCGTCCGTACTTGCTGCAGATACATTGCGGACAGATCGAGCTCCTCCTTTCCTTGGTCGACGCATTCGGAGATCTTCAGTTGAGCGGCTTTTTGCAGGTTGTGAAAGGCCTCCAAATCGTCCGGCTGCTTTTGCCAGTAGGGGAAAACTGGGCCTTCAAAATCGCCAGGATCTTCGACAGTCTGCATGGCTTTGATGAACAACTCTTCCCGCCGTTGTTTCCCTGGTATCCGAGCCAGAAAGGTGATTCCATCTGAAATTGTGTCACTCTCCTCATCCTCAGTGATCTCAATCTCTTCCATCTCCTCGCAGTTCAGATCCATGGGGTCACAATCGACGTCTTCAGTGGTCTCATCACTTCCCATCCAGACACCACTATCAAACGCTCTCGTGAAGGGTCCTCGAATTCGCGGCTCCGGAGAGCATGGGCCCAATTTTGAGGATTGTTGGGCGATCGTTGATAGGCTTGGCCTTGCGATATTCGAGGAGTCTTCGTCCTCGAACCATGACCGCTGATGCTGCCGCTTCCTCCTCTTTTCGAAGTAGTTATCGGCCGAGGAAGATGGAAGGTCGTCGCTCGAGAAGAGAGGTGCATCACTGGAGCTAGCATTCGATTCGTCTCGATCGCGCTTCCGGCTACTTGAAGTAGCCCTGATTGGAAAACGAGGTAGTGTAGGATGTTTTGAGCGCTCGTCTTCATTGCACAGATCGTCGAGGAGCTCCTGAGTTGATTCCGATATGATCGTGTCTGGTGGACCCAAGTGATCGATCTGCTTGGCCCATTTATTGCGTGGCTCTAGGCGATCGTCTCCGTTGTGGGAGGCCATTCCCTCCACAGAGGGTCACGTCGAGCATGGAGAGATTTACATAGACAATATGACTTGGCGTATCTTCATGGTATAGTGATTCTGGAATATAAATATCTGTCTCAAGAATGGGACGCGGTCGTTAAGTCCGCGACATGTTGACAATCGCCGGCAAGATGCGGGCTTGGCATCAGACAGGGATTAAGGGTGTAAGGTAGCTAACAGCAGTTGCGTCCTTACGTCTTGCTCATGGTTCTTCCACCTCTCAAAGCTAAAGCAGCATCCTTCCAATCACCTTTACAACTTGCGCACGGTGGCAGATGACCGCTCTACCGGTCCTCGGTATGTTCAAGCAGGGCCAAACTTACGAACCTGTCGGCGTAGAGGAATCGCACGCCGAGCTGGCCGATTGGAGCGAAGATCCGAATTCGAGCGTGGAGAGCAGGAACAAACCCATCTCGATACACCGAAGGCCTGGCTTTTACAAAAAGGGCCTGCTTGGGTCAATCGCGATCAATGCGATACTATTGATGGTATGCGGGTGGATGTACTTGAAGCTCACCATGTAAGAACTCCATCCCCTGCGTCTACGAACTTCTTCTGGGCACTACGATCGCGATCATATTCTTGGAGTAGGTTAGCTGATTTGATTGAACAGTGCCAGATCAAGTTGTAAAGGAGGACCTCCTCCGGTGTGATTAAACACAAGAAATATCAGCAACAGGTCCACTGTGAACATTCTGGGTGGGCGGATCAGATACGCTGGAACGGTGCCATCGAGGCTTCCGGAACCCACACAAGGCCTTCTGATTCTCGAGACTATGATAACAGGCAGAGGGAGCACAGTACCCATGTCACAGCATGATGTGGTGAAGACCACCTAAGAATCGGTCACTGTAGCATGGGGTTAGTTGCCCTTCAGACCACTGTCGTCATCTACATTCATACAAGATAGATCATCGCTCCGTTGGTAGGATGGCGCGTTTCGGAAAACCACGGGGCTGATGCTCTGTGCATTCATAGCAAGGCAAGCTGCGAGTTTGTCGCCCGTTCCCTCGATGTGAATGGGGGAATATACTCTCGTGCGTTATCGAGGGCGTTGATGAGCGAGCCTTACTTCTGTTCGTAGTCTCTGGGTACTATTTCGGATCGTTGTCTCAGGTGATATCAATGCCATTCAGTGCCTCAACCTTCTACATCGCCATTAGGATTCGGCGGCATAGGAACGTGTCAAGTTTGCTTGAGGAGTTCAAGAAATGTTCGAAAGCGTGACATTGCTGTTCACCCATCAACAAGAAGCTTCTGTTTGCAGGGTCTTATCACCATCACCTTCGGATCCTCTTCTTGAGCCCCCAGAATAACCGCTGTTTGCTGAGCAATATCCCATTTTCTGTGTGGTGAAGCTCCAATTTCAAACGGCATACAGCGAAGGCTTGCCAGAAAGTCGTTTAAATACCCACTATCACCTAGGAGCGATCCTGCAAGGAACGAAGACGTAGGAAAGGACTTAAGCAAATAAATCGAGGCTCACAGCGATCGATCGGAACCGCAACGCAACGATGACGATCAACCAAACAAACGAGGCCGACTTTCTCGATGGGCTGGTTGATAAGCAAACGATATGGCTCGTTCGGGATGAACGGCAAACTGGAGATGACAACACAATGAATGTTTATTGATTACTCACAGGTATCAAGAGGACTTTTCACTTCGTTTGCCCAACATTCATCTACCAACCCTATTGGATCACGTTTTATGCACAACAACAGAGAGTCTTCCCTCCCGAAAACCAACAGCTCCAATCGCATCAGTAGACAAGAAACAAAAAACACCTTCCTACCTCTCAACAACGCTACCTAAAGAACCTACGTGAAAGCACAAATCATCCAAGCCCAGAGTTTACCTTTCTCTCCCACCTTCTCGAGAAGATCATCACACCACCAATATGGGCAGTAAGACCCTCGTCGGTACGATCGTAATCGGTTTGATATTTAGCCTTTCGGCGCTGAAAGCGATCCTCGGAGGAGGCGCTGAGTGGGGTTTGGGAGAGATGATAGGTTGATGTGGGTAGGAGAGGGAGGCTGGTGGTGATTCGTTGTCGATTCGACTGGGTTTGTGTGGGTTTTGGGCACACCAATAAGACTACCTACTTGCTGTATTTCGAAATGTGGGACGATGTCAGAAGAGAGGCGAATATGGGGAGGGAAGACTGCGACGGCGGTATATTTGTGGTTCAGCCGCGCTGGCTTCGCATGGATGTTGAAAAGTAACACCGATGGCTCTTGATGCGACCTGAAGGGTGGGATGATGTGTGAGTTTTCAGGTAGATGGAAAATGTACCTGATGCCAAGACAAGGCTGGAAGCCTCGATCTCCGAGTGCTTGCAGCCTTGCATGACCTTGATAGGTGAATATGCTATTATCTGACAGGAAGCCTGGACGACAGTGCATTGGTTGAAACAAGTCCAATGTTTCCCGGAATACCTGCGACGCAGACCCGTCCCGCCTCCCACGGTCCATCGCAAGAAGAGCCGCACCATACTTCCCTTCGCATGAGGACGAGGAACATGCTGCAAGGAAAGGTCACGCCGACCCATTGATGGTGTGTGCAAGAGGCAAGGGCTGTGTTTGATGAAATGTGCGACGGCAGCGGCCATGAAACAAGCAAACATATCTTCACGAAAGACCACCACGGTGGCACAGGATTTTCGACCTAGCTTTCGAGGCTGTACCACACTGCTTCGAATGCTTCAATGCGCTCTGTCGTCGATTTCGTGTATCATGAGCATAAGATAAGGAAAGTGGAGAAGACCATGTCGTCCATACTTCCCTCTTCGGGGATGTCTCCACTTCTCCAGATCGATCAGCACATTGACGCAATCTGCACTCAGTGGAAGAAGCCAATTTCGGGATATCCCGTATGATGGTTTGAAAGGCTGTCTACTGGGCGAATCATCGGGCTGGTTGAGAGACGCTAATAGCCAGGAACCAGGCACAGCCAGAAAAGGGTTCAGGGATCAGCGCTTTGTGCAACGTCTGAGGACAGGGATTATGGACACGCTAAGGGTTTCAATCTCGCCTGGCAACCTCAACTCCAACTCGCCCTGCTTGGACTCCCACATGGGAAATTACAGTCATTTGACGCACATTCACTGTCTACTTTACCTTACTAAGGTATGGTGTATGTATGCGCCGGATGCTAGGCCAATCCCCACACCGGCAGCAATTCGGCACGATGTGAGCTAAAGCAAGATGACGCTCTTTGACTGGCTGCAAGTTCAATAAATGCTAAATGCGTGATTAACCAGGATACTTGCGCTCAGTAGGTAGAGCCTGACAAGGTAAAGTAGCCTGCACAGAATGCATCGATGCGGCAATTACTGCCTCGTCTCATATATGTTTGAATGCCCTCCTCGCCGCCATTCCCTCTGCTCATCCTTCTGCACGCGGAGAGAAAGATACGGTCACTTTCCTTCATTCTTGTGATCGTTCCAACGTGCAATCATTCACTCTTTTTAACAATAAGTTGCGAATCAGATCTGGTCATCATTGTTCACACATTCCTTACACACAAACATCTGATTTGGGTTGATCTCAAAATACACTCACTACCTTACAAGTTTCTGGGTAGTAAACAATAAGAAAACAGCACATCGTGTGCTCACCCTCCAACCTCACTTCATCTGGTATCAAGCACAACCTATATCTCCTTCAACATACCTCTCAGCGATATATTCAACAAGACCTTGCGCAAACTCATCATCGTCTCCCAATCCACATCGGCGCATCGCACACCCTCAGATCTGCGCAAACTCACTTAACCCAGCGCATGCGCTCATCCCTCCACCACCCTCACAGAAACACCTAAGCTCCACAGCGCACACTCACCTCACCATGCGCACCTCAATCAGCCTCGCCGTCTTCCTCTCCACCCTCACCTCCGCAGCGACAATCACCCAAACAACCACCTGCACCTCCACCTCCACCACAACCATCTACCAAACCTTCGCCAGCACCACCCAGGCCCTGACCTCGCACGTCCCCATCCCCGACGTCTCACCCTCCAGCCTCTCAACGCCCGGTACCTCCACCCCTGCTCCCACCTTCACCTCCACGACCGCTCCAGCCTCCTCCAGCCCACCCTCAAGCTCACCATCCAGCGCGCCCATCATCGCCAGCCCCAGCGCCGCGCCATTCCCTACAACGAGCAGCAGCACCTTCGTCATCGCGCCGAGCGCAGCTGGTGTACCTGTCGCATCCGCCGGCCTCGGCTTCGGCTCCTCTGGATCCGGCTCAGGTTCAAGCCCGGGATCAGGCGCAGTCGCAGGCTCACCAAGTGGCACCGGCGCCCCAGTCCATCCACCATCGCCATCGCCATTCACCGGCGCCGCAGCAGGCAGGAGCACGAGCACGGTACTCACTGCCATCGCCGTCATCGGGGGGATGATGTGGGGTCTATGTTAGTAACGTGGAATCTTGAGCAAGTAAACGGTGGAAACGATTTCCATTCTTGAACAAAAACCTTACACACTGCACCAGTCACCGGTCGCTGCAAGAATCTGCCTTATTGCCTCACCTGCATCATTCATGTTTTTTATACCCCGAGCCCAGCGCTCGAAGCATACCTTTCTCTATCCTCTCTTTCTTTCTTTTCCTCTTGCGAGTCAAACGATGATATCCAATCCATGCCTGTATTCTATTCTATCCGAGCGCAAGTGCGAGCCAGCGAGCGAGCGAGCGAAAGATACAAAGAGACGTGTACATAAATAATCCCATACCCAAATGAATGCAAAATCTTACACCTTCCCCAAAACCAAGCATATTCGATTGCATCACATGCATTTATACATACATGCATACATACTTACTTACTCAGTCGATTACCGCAGACCTCATGACACATTTGCCGCTAGAGGATCCCTCGGGTCCGAGAAAGAATCGACGGAAGCATGCATTGGCGGCAGCCCGTCAGTTTCTGCACACCCCATGGAGCCCATATCTTAGTATTGCAAACTGCTGCTCTCCATCCGATGGATGTATTCTACACTGCTCTGTACTAGTATGTCGAACCAGCGTCCAGCTACAACGCCTCGCTGTCAAATTGCAGACTTCGACACGGTGCGCTTGCTTTCATGTATCGATCGGTACCTACCAATAATATTTCTATTAATAATCATGGTACTCGTAGTACCTAGAATCCCACCGCCATGAGAGTTCATCTCCGCCATTATTTCTCTTTCTTCGTACGAGGACTGGTGGATGAGGTTGACGTCCTGTGGAAGTGCGAATTCCTTGCTGTTGATTTGTTGTGGGGTATGTGAGGGTATGGTATCTCCTTTTAATAGCTGACGGCTCTATGGATATCTATCGCTCTGAAAAAGGGGTACGGAGGGGATAATGGAGTGGTTTTCTCCGCTGGCTGACACATGAAGGAATGGAGAGACCATGAGGGGATATTCGTTGTAGATTTTCTGGGAAAGTGGCGGCTCTTGTTTTTTGGGAAGGGGGGAGAGGTCCATGAGATGGCATGCCGAGACCAGTACAGTGCTATCCTGGCTGCGCATAGTCATGAAGGCTGCTGAGGTGGTGGTAAGCTCGTCATACACGAGGAATGACGGACCTTCAGAATACATTGCCCCCCAAAAAAGCCGTCTATTGCGATTCTTCTATCATAGTTATATCCGGCCATCAGCTTCTAAAAGGCGGTCTTCGCTGCCAACTGGTACAACATATTTTATCGTGCTCTCTCTCTCTCTCTCTCTCTCATCACGCGCTCCCATTCTCCATCGCTTTCGGCTTGGGTATATTCCCCCTCACGCCACCCTTCCCATCTACCTCCCTCGCCGTAATTTGCACGCCTAGGTCTGCATTGACGTTGATCGTCACCTCCACTTTCCCACCTTTCTTTACCGCGACGATGGCGGCTTCGGCTAGCACGGTGCCGACTTTCCAGGCTTTTTCGCGGATTTCTTCGTCCTGTGTTGGGTTTTTGGGGTTAGTACGGGTCTTGATTGCTTGAATACTTATCGGAAGATGTGGAAAGTGGTGAATTAAAGCTACGGAACCATACCTCGTCATCTTCCTCTACGTCACTGTCCGAATCATTAGCGACACTTTTCCCGTTCGTTTTCGGCTTTTCCTTCTTCGAGACTTTGATATCTCGTACACCCTCGCAGATCCTGACTACCACGTCCCCGCCTTCCCTGGGTACTGCGAAAATGCCTGCTCTTCTGCAGGGGACGGCAGTCTCTTTCTCTACTAGGGCGGTGAAAAGGCCTTTCTTCACGTCTTCGCTGACGAGCATGACACCGATCGCGTTGCGAAGATGTGGCGTTACGGTCACCATGGGATGGGTGGACTGCTCGATGTCATCTTTTTCAAATTCCTGGATGAGAGATGCTTGGATGGCGGCACCGCGGGCGGCAAGCGAGGACGGGTCGAGTGCTGTGGGTAAGGTTGAGGTTGAGAGAATTCGGGTTGAGGGTGGGAAGAGGCGTTGCAGGTTTTGAGAAATGCGTGGTGTGTGGGATGTTCCACCGGAGAGTATAACCTATAACCTGTAAGTTCGCGTGCAGTGCGATTGGTAAGGTTGAGACGAAAAACTTACTTCGTCGATATCCAGGACATCTAGATCTGCTTTGCGGATGGTCTCTTCAATCACGCGGGTGAATGAGCCAAAGACTTTCCCGGCCAGCATTTCGTAACGCGTCCGATTAATGGTAGAAGCGAAGTCTACACCGTCCGCCAGCGACTCCACGCTCAGCGCGGCATTCCCACCCAGACTCAGCGCCTTTTTGGTAGCCTCGGCTTCAAGCTTGAGCTTTGCCAAACTTCGTTGGTTCTGTCTCGGATCTGTTTTATTCTTCTTTATGAATTCCTTCGCAAAGTGGTCTACGAGAATTTGATCGAGTTGGGCGCCAGCAGTTTCGTAATCGTGTGACGTGGATAGTATGCTGTAGATTCCACCTCTCGAAGCGATCACCGCAATATCGGACCTCGTCCCACCCAAATCCGCTACGATTACAACTTTGTCCTTCAGCTCCGCCTCGGGTCGAGCATCGTAGGCAAGGACTGCTGCTGTAGGTTCCGAGATCATCTGTAGCACCTGTACACCGGCAGCCTGCGAAGCCTTTGAAAGGGCCTCTTTTTGCTCTTCTGTGAAATTTGTAGGAACCGAGATGACTGCTGCGTTGATCTTTTTGCCTAGGAAATCGGATGCGGAGGATGCCAATCGACGAATGTGACGTGTAGTGATTTCGGAAACCGTGACTTCATTCTGCTTGTCCGACTCGGTGTCTTTAATGGAGAATGCCACAGTTGAGTCCTGCTTCTGGGGGTGGGCAGACGCATGGCAAGGAGTTGCGTCTATCGAATCAAAGCTGTGATCATGCTTAGCGATACATTAATAGGATCTGCTGAGCTGACCTTTTTCCCAGGTAGTCCCTAAAGTACGCAACGGTGTTTTTGCTATTGCGAACCAATTGCGACTTGGCTTGAGTGCCATGGTATTCCTCTCCTTCGATGTATGACAGTACTGAAGGAATATATCGGTCCCCCTCTTCGTTTGCAATGACTTCGGCTTTACCATCCTGTTGCGCAGATTGGTTAGCCCTGGATCCCCAGATCAAAATTCCGACATACTCCAGAGGTATACGCGATTGAGCTGTTGGAATTGCCAAAAGATATTCCAATGGCATTAACCTCTGCCGTGACGGCTTCGCCATCCTCGGGGACACTCATTTTCATGAACAAGTTCCTACGTTTTCAAGCCCTGTGTATCATCATGGAGATTCGCTGATTCCAAGCATGCCCAATGCATGGGATATTTTGCACACCACAACTTTTTGTTAGCGCCGGTTAGATCCGCTCCCGCTATCGTCACGTGCGAGCAACGGGTTAGAATTGTGGAACTTTGACGATATAAACAACTGAAACACTGGTCAATGGCCACCGAAACGATTGTTCTCCCCGGGGAGGCAATATCTCCAGACCTCTTGCCAATTCCCTCAAATTCATCACTGCCACTCAAACTAGGACCCGGTCTACGGCATGTGCTTCCCTCTACTATTTCCTCCACCATTGGCGGCTCTCTCTTCATAGACCAGAAAAAGAACGCAATATGGGTCGAAAACAACAGCGGCAGGGTAATTCCTTTTTCTTTCACGTCTGCCCATAAAGCTACTAATAACTCGTTTTCAACTCAGTACATTCCCCAAGCCAATGACCTCATAATCGCCATAGTCCACCACTCATCTACCGACATATACCACTGCTCCATCACGCCCCACACCGCATTCGCACAGCTACCCCAACTAGCATTCGAAGGTGCTACCAAAAAGTCAAGACCGCAGCTAAACTCGGGTAGCTTGATCTACGCTCGCATACTATCGGCCTTCAAGCACCTGGATCCAGAGATTGTATGCTACAACCCATCGACTGGGAAGAGCGAAGGCATGGGCGAGCTGAAAGGCGGGATGGTATTCGATGTTAGCTTGGGTATGGCAAGGAGATTACTGTTGGCGAAGCAAAAAGAAGAGGGCGGGATTGCGGCCTTAGAGGAGATAGCAGAGAAAGTCGCTTTCGAAATTGCGGTAGGGAGAAATGGGAAGGTGTGGGTGAAGTCTGGAGGTATCAAGGAGACGCTGTTGGTAGGCAAGGTATTGCAGGAGACAGATGCACAAGGATTGGGGGTAGAGGAACAGGTTAAGCTTGCGAAGAAGTTGCTGAAACAACTGTGAGCCTGCTGTTCGCCTAAGACGAAAATTGGGAATTGCACGATCTAGAAGATACGGATGAACCAGACATGGACAGATTCGTCGGTGGCTATTTCAGCACAATTGCACACCTGCGCTCCAGCCAGGGCTCCTTTGGATATGACAAGTTTTCCCATCGCAACGATGCCATAGAAAAGGCGGTAGAAGTACTACTACCCTACGGTCCTATGGGACATGAAGCAACCTACCACCATCGACGCCTAAGCGTCTCCGCCGGCTCTTGGAACCGAATCTTGCCAAAAAGAAAGGCCCATGATAATTTCAGAGGCCTTTAGTAGGATCTTGGTGCGCCCCACACCAGTCAATGACCCAACGCATCTATATTGCTTATCCCTCGAATTTCGTCAACATTGGAGATTTGAGTGTATCGACCGTCGGAGGCTTGGATCATATGAAGCACCAAGGTGGGAAAAACGATAACAGTGAGAATGCGTAGAGTTCAAGAACGAATAGATGCCGAGCAAGAGCTGTACAACATCGAGCACATGAGGGCCATTTTCCATGCCGGTATGCTGGATATGGCAGCCGCTGAGGCGAGACAGCGATAGTGAGATCATAGCGGTGGCTCGATTGTAATGACCTATCAGACAGACTCGTGGTCGACGAAGGACCCGTTACAGCAACTTTCCGTCCGAAAGCCTATTCTACCATCATGGCGATTCAGCAGAGATGACAAAAACAGTAATGACAGGCTCGCTCGACGGGTAATTGATAGTTTCGGATTCAAGAAGTCTTCGCCGTATTGTAAGGATGATGCAGCTTGATGATCCATCTACCTGACGTGGCAGATTGGGCCGTTCTCCGAATCGATCATAGCAGTGTGATGGGTACCTCAGATAATGTCATTAGCCACGTTGAATCTGTGTTTGTGAAGATCTACAAATCCATGTGTCCCAGGCTTGGTTTAACATGGCGTGCAACTTCTTGTAAAAAAGTGAAAGTATCAAGTAATGTTCGTGAAGCCCGTACCACAGCCACTGTGAACCGCTCCACAAATCGAGCCTGACCATGTTTCCCTATCGACGTCGAAAGCTTTCAGAAAAAGCTACCCTGCAAAATCCTCCAAGACTCATACTTCTAGTTGCCTTCCTCGATAGATATATCCTACAAACGTTGGTATTAGTCCTGCCATTTGATTCGAAAGGGACTTGCTCCTTGTTGTTTTGCTGCGAAGGATGAGTGTAGCCTGTGATGGAAGCTGGAAGTAGAGATCTGTTAGTTTGAGAGGCTGCTGAAGAGATCCGAGCATGAATTCATTATGGACGCGGCGAAGACTACTATGCGGTAGAAACATCCTTTAAGCGTTCATCCCGTCCCACGATCGATCACCAAAAATCGAATTCTCCTCTTATGATGATACTGAATTGAATCCTCCCCCAAAAATGACATAGAATATAAACCTACTCCAATAAGGAACGGATACTCTCAGCCCAAACCATCCTATTCCAACTTTATGAAAGTAAAATCTTCATCTCATGCTAATCTGTATGCTATCTACCTCCAACTCTCAAGGAAATTGGGTAAATGGAGTATCGCAGCAAGCCCCCTTGCCATTAGTATTTTAGATCCCACATAAGGGACTGAGGAGATGAGCTGGGGACGTTGCTGCAATCGGCGGAAGGAGTGGTGGATTTTGGTAAAGGTTGACTCAGAAGGCCATGATGGAGTAGCTCTTAAGGCATGTTGTCTTGATGTTTGCAAGAAACATAGTCGTAGATGGACCACGCTATCATGTTTATAGAAATCTCAGAAAATGAAGACGTAGCAAAAGGCCGCTCACTGCTTGAAGGAATTGTTCTCTTGGAAATCTGTACACCGTACTTGTTCTGTCCTAAGAAAGAAAGATAGTTTTCAACAGCTGCAAAGACCATGTGATCGGACAGTGATATTCGGCGAATATGCGGACAGCGAATATCTAAGATATAGACCACTAGAATAGTTCTAGTTGATTCAAAGAGACTTCCATGGCAAGCTAGGTAAGCAATAAATTTGCATTCGTAGGGGAGTAGAACATGTCTTTCTCTAGAAATATTCCATGTACGGATGGGTACGACTTAGAACCTACCTTTGGTGATGAGCGAGGAATAGGTATTGATGATTTTTCTAAGATTCTACTCGAGTCTGCAGTGCATAAGTTGAATAGTGATGGGAGGATGAAAGAGGGAGGAATGAACTTGAGGACGTCAGAGATACCTATTACATTCGGGGACCCTGTCGAACAGGACGTGTTACATGAATCATAGTGGAATCTTTCGTGTAACATTTCAACATGAAACGTTACATGTACTTTCAACAGGTACGGAGTCACGTGCTCACGCCGCCTCGTACACAACCATCCTCCCCTCCCACCACCCGACGACCCACCCCCGCCCCTTCCGCCCCCTCTCCCCCCCTCCACCCACTCCACCATGACCTCCCCAACCCCCCTCCGCATCCTCCTCCTCCACGGCTACACCCAATCCCCCACCCTCTTCCACGCCAAAACCCGCGCCCTCCACAAAGCCCTGCTCCGCCAATTCCCCCCTCCCGCCTACACCCTCGCTCTAACCTACTGCCACGCACCGCACAAACTGCGTCCGGCAGATATACCCGGCCACACACCTCCATCTCCCGATACACCCGCAGAAAAAGAAGAAGCGTATGGGTGGTGGCGGCGGAAAGATGGTGAGGGGGGGGAGGTGGTGTATGAAGGGTTAGGAGAGGGGTTGGATGCGATCGCGGGATGTATACGTGACAAGGGACCTTTTGAGGGCGTGGTGGGGTTTAGTCAGGGGGCGGCGGCGGCGGCGATGGTGGCGAGTTTGTTGGAGGGGAGGAGGAGGGTGGAGGCTTTTCGGCGGGCTGAGAGGGAGGGGGCAGGGATGAGGTTTCCGGATAGTTTTTTGGCTGGGAAGGACGACGATGATGATGATGATGGAGAGGGAGGGTTCGTGCAGGGACCGTTGAAGTTTGCGCTTTGTTATAGTGGGTTTTGTGCGCCGGGGAGGAGGTATGGGGCGTTTTATGAGCCGAGGATTGGGACGAGGGTGCTGCATGTGTTGGGGCAGGTGGATGTTGTTGTGGAGGAGGGGAGGGGGAGGGCGTTGGTGGGGGTTTGTGAGGGGGGGGAGGGGAGGGTGGTGGTGCATCCTGGGGGGCATTTTGTGCCGAGTCAGAAGCCGTGGTTGGATGCCGTTGTGGGGTTTGTGAGGGAGTGTGTGGAGGGGGGTGGGGGGAGGGAGGAGGAGAAGGAGGAGGAGGTGAGGGAGGAGGATATGGATGTGCCGTTTTAGGGGGATCTGAGGTTTGAAGCATAGCGATGGGCGTCTTGGATGCGTTGGTCATGTTCGATTGATCCAGGAGCGGGATCATGTATAGATAGAAGAGTAATGCGCTTATGCCGCAAGAAATGAACAATTTAATGGACTCTAGAGTCTAAAAGTAAAACATCGCTTTGTGGTATCATATAAACAACCCAAGACCGCTACAAATGAATGCCTCTATCCGCGTGACTACGAGGGAGCCGATGACGCTCTACCTCACTCACGAACCTCGTTTACTTGACTTTCTTCGCCTCGTCTTTCTCGTTGTGAGGGTGTTTGATAGTCAAGCACCAAATGTCAAGGTAGTCACATATCGTGGTGATGATATCGTACTAAGTTTGTCAGCATCCGTACATGATTCGCGTCAATATACTCACAACAAAGCTGCCATAAACTCCCACACCTAAGCCCAGCAACATGAATACGAATGCAATCTGGTAGGTCGAAGAGCCTAGAGCGCTGGGCCAGAGTCCGGTAAAAGGTCCCAACGAATCCACCACTGCAAGACTCAAAGGCAGTACGAGCACGTTCAGCATGGGGAATTCTGGATCCTTTGTCAAGTGGGCTATGATCATCATGCCTACAGAGTAGGCATTGATGAGTCCAGCATAGAAGACGAAGGGTATCAGGTGGTGATTGAGAATGACAGGGTTCAAGTAGAGGTAGAGAGCAACTTGACTGGAGGCTGCAAAAAATGGAATGAGGCCGTAGAGTGGCTTATCGACAGGCTTCTTCTGTTCTCGTTGGACTTGCATGACGTGCAAAGCGCTGTGAGATATCTATTAGCCTCAGAGAAATATCTGAAATACGACATATGGAGATCCTACCTCTGCACAGTGTTGGCGACGAGAACGAGGCCTCCATAAACCATGTACCACTGATTCCAAGGCAGTTCGTAAATGTAGTCTGGTATAATACCGTGCTTGGCAACACCAATAGTCTCCAATAACGACTGTTGCCAAAAGCTCCCTCCTCCTTTGATAGCAGTCACCGCATACACAATGCAAAGCGTCAGAATTCCTTCCACAGGGCCGGAGACTATGCCAAGGGTCAAGGTTTGCGTGTAGTACTCGTCCCACGTTTGAATGTAGAAGGTAAGTGTAGCTGTACAATAGTCAGCAGGTCACAGTGATTTCTGAAGGAGGACTTACAGCCAAATAGTGTCAGTACAGTGTACCAGCTCTGGCCCAAGTTCATAGCAGCAGCAAAGAGCAGCACCTCAAGCACCGTGTTGCAAGCATCCACACCATGGTCAAACAACTCTCCCAGCGGTCCACTCTGATGCGTTCTCCTCGCCTGCGTCCCATCAACGGCATCAAACGTTTGGTAGAGGAACAGTCCAATGGACCAAGAAGCGTACACCCATCTTGGCATATCCTGGTCGAGGGTGGGGTTGTACCATAATAGAGTGAGGAAGTTCAAGACGACGAAAGCGAAACCGGAGAGCGTGATGGCATTGGGCGCCATGGACATGGGGAAGCAGTTGATAACGACATTGTTGTAAAATGGCTTGAGAATGTATCTTGATGTCAAGGAGTGGTCAATACCAGCGTACTTGTATTGCTTGAGACCTTCCAGTCTCTTCTGGCGAATGTACACCATTCTTGCCCTTCAAACAGCGACAACAGCGGCTGCAGCAGATGTTTTGCCGATAGTTAGGACTGAAGTGAATCAGCTTGTTACGCGCTTGGTTTTCGTAAATTTCTAAACGCGGTTCCAAGATTGACGCGCCAAGGATCTTTTGGAGGTGACGTGGGTTTCTGCAGTACATACAGTAGTACATAATTGTTGATCCCATCATTGGCCCCGTTCGATACGCCTGTAGCTATGCAAATGTAAAAACGTTGCCGTGACTCATGAGACGCCATTAACAAGACCGTGGCTGCTCCACATAGCCCCATTATCTCGAGGAGCCAGACTCCAATCCTTAACCCCTCCCTTCCAATCCGCTATACGCCCCTCTCTGACCCCAACTAGAACCACCCTCACCTCTTCTCCTTCGATATAGCAACTTATCCCACCATCGCCCTCCGCAGATGCCTGCGGTGGCGATCTCGAAAATCTGCTCTCCTCGCTTCCCTGGTCTCCAAAAGTATTGTTTTCCAAGTGCTTCTCTTTGCACCACTTTTCTTCCTCGCTACCCTGCTCAATCATCACTGCTTCGCCATTGATAGTCGCGCTGATGCTGCTCAAGGCGCTAGTGTTCATGTTCAGAAGTAAGCTTGCTAGACTTGATCGGGTTGCTTGAGGTGGCGGGGAGCCTTCTCTCGTGGGGTCGGGATTACGTGTCGGAGGGCGATGGGAGACCCAGTCATGGACGAGGAGAGAAACTCGAGGATTGTTCAAGAGATTGAGAGTCTTCTTCGAAGAGGGGTTTGTCGTCATGATGATCACTGGATTTGGGTTGAAAGGCGTTGATGGAAGATACGTGTAATTCATGAGAGAGATGTGGGGGTACATGGCATCGCATGTTGCCAAATGTAGCTACCATACGCAGTCAGTGTAGCCCAAAGGTAGTCATGGGGACGTTGATGTACAAATCTTGCATTCTTCAAGCATGTTTCGACTTCTGGTGGCAAAGACAAAGATACCTGTGGGTGTGTAGCTGTAGCTGATGCTTCCCAGTTAAGCTGAGGCTGCGGTATTTCTGTCATGGTGCCAACCTGGTGTTGCTTCTCCACTCAACACGCGTCATCTTCACCTTGAAATCAGTTATTGCTATGGAGAAATAGAAGCATAATCCGCGGAATTGTTGCCGCACTCAAACCTTGCCTCTTCGGTTCCTAAAGCCGGAGAAGGAAACAAATTGTTGCCACAATTTGTTCCCTTCAGACCTGTCATGTCTTTGTTCCGACTGAGACTAGGAATGCTCCCTTAGAATACTGGGCTCAATAGTTCACTGTAAAACTGCCAGTTTCCAGCTCATCCTCCAAGGATTTCAGACCATCTCAAGCGTGAACGGCTATGATCTAGTACAATAATACTCTCTCCGGAATTGTCCAAGCTCAACAGGAATCCATGCTCAAATGAAGCTGCTTTGGAGCTCCTGCCCTTTAAAAACCTTGAACAATCACTCCAGAGCTTGACAGCATTCCAACTTGAAGGGATGGCCTGAAAATCCGACAATGTTCCGGCTTGGAGTTTTCTGGTCAATGAATAATTGTAGTAACCGGTATGTTCAATAATGTGTTGATGAATCGTCCGTAGGCCTGAGATCATTCTACTTCGACATCTTGCCCCATCACTACACCAACCCTGAGCCTCCATCCCGCAACTGCATGCCCTAACGCACTCAGCTTGGCCATCACAGCCATCAAGCTGGGATCCTGGCTCTCGACCCTGACCTTCTCCTTCACTGTAACTTCCTCGCCACGATACTGGAAGACATGATCTAGCTCATCGTGGACGGGCGGCCGCGGACCTAGGCCTAGTCGTGTGCGGATCGAAAGGCCCGATAGCGAGGAGTCTGGCGCTGATGAAGGGGCAACGGTGCGGATGTGGAGTACGAGAGCAGCATCTACTATCGAGAGATGAAAGGAGAGGTTATGTGGTAATGGGGTGGAAAACGTTGTTTCGTCGGGTGAAAATTCCCACCATTTCCCACCAGCTACATCCTCGCCGCCTTTGAGGGTTTGCCGTGCTTCATCGAGAGTATCTCCTAGGAGCTTCAGTTGGCCGGCGATAAAGGAGCCATTGTGAGGATCGCCAGTCCAGGCAGAGATATCGATGATGTCGAGAGCTTGGTTGAGCAACGTGAGGAGGCTGGATAGCTGGGGTAATGGCAGTGGACTTTGAAGATGGATTGGATAGGAGGGAAGAGCACGCGGTGGAGGGAGAGTGGCAAGACGGAGGTTGATGTCCTGTCACTTGTGTAAGCCAAGTAGCAAGGTAGCATGACTAGAGTGAAGAGCGCTGCGTCAGAGCGATGTTCCCCTCTTCACGTCGAGAGATATCTTTTGATTCGTCGGGCCAAAACATGCAAGGCAATGGCAGATCTTCTGGGCAGCATACAACCGGTGCAATGACAGTGTACTTCTACAATATACTCAACCAATCGATGGTGACTGACAATACCCACTTACGCCTTTGATGATGCGAGTGCCAATCCTAGTAACAAAACCTTTGACGCTCTCTGATCGCACCGAAGACAGAGCAAGCGTTGATCCGGGCTCTTGAGGCGCCAACAGGGCAACGCATTCCTGCAAGCCTTCTTTCAGAGCTGTAAGATTTTCTTGCAAGATATTGAGAAGCCATTCGAGTTCAGCTGCCTACGAAGAATCAACGGTAAGGTCTTTGCCGTGATGCGCCTCTAGCATTACCAGAGTACTCTCTTCCTCCTTGATGAGATCATCACGGCATATAGGAGGCCATACAGTCGCAGACATCATCCATTCAACTGCCTAGAGAAATCAAATAGTCGTCGATGCTTGATATGGTCGTGCATATATCGAAGCCATGCCAGTGGTCCGAAGCCTGGGACGCGCTAGAGAACCAAATTTCCATAGCAACGCCAATTGTGGTCAGGATCGTTAGCACTCTTTTATTATCACCCTCTCACCTTATCGGTAGGCCAATTGCAATTGGAGGCACCAAAAGCTCTGAGTAAAGTACTTAGCTTGAACGTCTATCAGACGCGCCAAGTAGAGCAATCATCGCTGTCGCCAATCTCGAATGACGTAGAAGATGCCCAAAGAGTTCGAAGCGGATAGGCAGGGATGCCCAGCAAAACAGGGAAATTGGCTTGTGCATATTGAAGAACGTGACCTATGCAAACTTTCGCGCCGGATCATCACGCTAGCTGTAATGTCAGCCACAGCTCCCCAGACCTCATTCTCGTCCGTCACCCTTGACACTACTCCCTCAAGATCCCTAATACGACCTCCAACCCTGTGCGCGCTCGTGTCTGGTATGTCTAAACATAATCATCTATTCAAAACCCCTCAATGGAAGCTGACAATGCCTGTCGGCAGCCCCGGGGTACCCCAGCTCTTTGGTAAACAACCGCCAAGATGACAGCAGCCAGTGAGCTTTCCCATCATCCACACATCCGAAACACCACCTTTAACAAAGACTCAGGACCCGTCCTGGCGCTCGTCTCTCTTATTCTTATAGCAGGCGGACTGCTCCTAACCCTCCTCGTCCTCATCGCCGGTGCCGTCGACCACAATCCTGCCAATAAATTCTACTTCCTGCAAGCCGACACCTCCGGCATCCCCGGCGCAGCAGCTTCGACACGATGGACCTTCTGGAATGCATGCGGAGTCACAGACGGACACAACATGTGTCCGAAAGTACATCCAGCATACGCCTTCGATCCCCCTAGGAACTTTGGCTCCGAAAAGGGTGTACCAAAGCAATTTGTCGGGTATGCAAGGAAAAAACTGCCCTTGCAACGCTTGTACGTCGTAGCAGTATAATTTTGCTAATGGAACACGGCAGTACACATCAGTACTACTACCTAACGCGCTTCATGTTCGCCTTCGTCCTCATCGGCGGCTTCTTCGCCGCCTGCGCCCTCATCCTCGGCATCCTAGCCATCTGCAGTAAAATCGTCAGTTTCGCCGACAGCGCACTCTGCTCCGTCGCGCTCTTCTTTCAAACCATCACCGCCGCTCTGATGACGTAGGCTACCCAATTTTTCCACCCCTGTGTCCTCTCCACGATCAATCATCCCATCTCTCCTTTCTAACATGATTCCATCCCATAGTGCAGCATACGTCAAAGGCCGCAACAACTTCCGCTCAAACGGTACGACCGCCAGGCTCGGACCCTACAACTTCGGCTTCATGTGGGCGGCAGTCGCCTGCTACTTCCTCGCAATGGTAATGCTGTGCGCCGGCGGCGCCGCCTCGATGACAGGCGGCAGGAAGTCAAAGGGAAGCGGTGGCGGTGGTGTTGGGAGATTTGGGAGGAAGAAGAATACGAGAGATAGGGGCAGCTTTGTCGTAGACAAGGAGACGGCGGTCGATGGTATTGATGGGGATAGGTCTTCTTTTATGAGGGAGAGGGCGTAGGCATATTCTTTAATTGGGAAGTTGGTGGGGAGAGAGGTATTATCTAATGAGTGGTTTGGAATATTTAATTGTGGTTAGTTGGTTGTGGGTGTGTCTGGGGTGTGGGCACGGTCTTGGGGACGAGGCATCCGTTCGCTTTGTAGGCTTTGCGATGATATCCAATGCTGTTTACCACGTATGTCCTCATTACATGGTGCATTGATGGAGTGAATTCAGACTCGGCGGACTGGTGTGGAAGGGAACGGGAGATAGTGGTAATGATTCGGTGGGAGGCTTATGTATGATGTACGGTATTGTCTCATCTACGTTCTGACACCACCTCAGTTGCAGGCATGTTATCATGATTGCTCATTCGTCTCCAAATGTGTCTTTAGCCATAACCATCCTATGGGTGATTTGTGGGATGATGGATACATTATCAGTATCATAAGGTACCGACCTGCTTTGCTCTGAGTCCATGGACATGGCTGCTCAATGATACCAAAGGTCTAATCCGAATCCTCCTATTTTCTAGGTAGGCGTCTCGAGTATTCACAGCAAGCCACTCAAGATTACCAACGAGCAGAACACTGTTGAAGAGTGCTTCGGAATAGCTGGCTGTAGATACGTGCTCCTGAAATGCATCAAGATACGCCCCTAATCATAACGCCTTTTGAAATGCCCCAATTTACCACCTATATCACGCGTTAATCGTACCGTCAATACTCCCCGCCATCTCCGCATCTGCCAACGCGCTCTGACTCATCCTCGCCCTTTTCTTGATGACATTTTCAATGAAGGCTTCCCCGGCTTTATACGAGCTCCTGACTAACGGCCCACTGGCACAGTACAAGAACCCCATATCCAGCGCTCGCTGACGCCATATCTCGAAAGTCGCAGGCGTGACATACGTATGAACGGGCATGTGACGCTTCGTGGGACGCATGTACTGTCCAAAGGTCACGACATCGACGTCCACATTGCGCAGTTCCCGCAAGGTTTCCCAAAGCTGCTGCTCCGTTTCGCCCAGACCGAGCATGATGGAGGTTTTGGTGATGAGGCCTGGTTTGGCTTCTTTGGCATGCTTGAGCACGCTCAGGCTCTGTCGGAATTTTGCCCTCCGATCGCGAACGGTCGGGGTGAGTTCTTCGACGGTTTCGACATTGTGCGCGTAGACGTCAAGACCGCTGGTGGCGACTTTGGCGACCATGGGCAAATCGCCGGCGTAGTCACCTGTCAGGGCCTCGACAAGCATGCCAGGCGCTTTGCTCTTAATCTTGATTATCGTTTCGGCGAAATGGTTCGCGCCGCCATCCGCTAGGTCATCTCTGTCGACGGATGTGAGTACTACGTACCCTAAGCCCCAACGCTTCAAGGCTTCGGCTGTATGCTCGGGCTCGTGAGGATCTAAGGGTGGTGGGGCCTTTGAGGTCTTGACGGAGCAGAATCGACAGCCTCGGGTGCAGGTGTCGCCCATTAACATGATCGTGGCTGTGGCAGCGCTCTTGTCCGACCCTCCCCAGCAATCGCTAATATTAGGACATCGGGCTTCTTCACACACCGTATGTAGATTTAGCCCTCTCAAGTCTCGCTTTATGCTTTTGTAATTCGCGTTGTTAGGTATTGGGGTTTGCAGCCAGCTTGGCAGTCGTGTAATCTCTTTCTGCTTGCCTGCGGGCCCAACCATGGCGGTACGGATTGACGGGGCTTCATCTTCGGGCAAGGGAGGTGACGTGAAGTCTTGAAGAGATGGTCCAGCGTTAAGACGGTCGTGAAAGGTTGTGGGTGAACGGCGGGTGGTAGATGTGAGAGGGGCGGTGGGCTCGGTGGGTTCGGAGACTGCGGTGGCGAAACTGCGGGTTGTGTGGAGGGAAGGGCGGACGGCGGGGAAAGGAGGAGAGAAAAGGCAACGGAACTTAGTCGCTTTGGAAGCCATCATAAATAACAAAGGAGAAGGCTCGGTAAGTATGTAGAATCGTGGGGTGCTGGTGCACTCCAGGATTTCCGAACGCGATAAGATATCGACTCTTGGCGCTAGTCGACTTGGTGAGCACCTATAATTGGATGTTCAATGACCTCGCCTTCGATTTGAGGCATGGTGTTGACATAGGTCTAGTATGCGCCCTTTTCTTCCAAGACAGCGAATATGCCAGTCATGTTTGTCTCAGCTGCAGTTTTTCCTGGTTAGAGGACATGTTCCACTAGCTCGAATACCTAGACATGGAGGTACGCTACGGAATCAATACGGCAATCAGGGAGGACTGCGGCCTCGCCGACGCAACTTCACCACCGAGCGAGTACTCAGAGCTTCTGTTGAGCATGGCGAGCTCCATGAGAGACAAACATCGAGGACGCCAGCACAAATCGAAACGATAGTACGGCAGGCACGACAGACCTTTGGAGAAACCCTACCAGAAGATTTTCTGTCGTCCGAGGAATATGCTATTTATGAAAGGCTATATGGTCCACCAATCGCTACCACGTTACCAGAAGATGTCGACCTGCTAGGGGGAATTGAGGAGGAAGGGCTGCCAGGCAATGCCCTCATGCGAGAGAATGCCGATGGCGAGCTTGAAGAAGTCGTGTTCGAGGAGGGCCAAATGGAAGAGGACGTGGAAGCTGAGGATACGGTAGAATTGGAAGAATTGGGAACGGACGAGGAATTTCAAGGTCGTATGACAGCATACTTGCATCTTGCTGCTGCTGCTACATCCGCGAAGCCTCAGCCTAGCGAGGATCATGGTTTAGAGCCTGAAGAAGCCGTTGACGAGGAAATGCTAGAAGATGATCTTATACTTGAAAGTCGCCTACGTGAGGACGAAGACGTTGATGATGCTGTGGAGGAGAGCAATGAATCCGAAAATGGGGATTCTCTTAGAACACACCCGTTGACGGCGGCTGGTCGGTATGGTACTTCACCCGCCACCATTCAGATACCTAAGGATACCGTTGTCGACCCGGTCACGGCTCTGTTATCAGATGCCTCTAACAAGCAATTGGCGGAAGTGTCCCACAAAACATTTGGTGGTCCAGGACTGCCGAATTCTACAGCGACTATTTCACGGCCGAATCTGAAGCAACAACCGATTGCACTGTTGGCTTCTCAACCTAATATGGGTGAAATGGAAGGTAATGTTTACATGGCTGCGATTATGCCTGGAGCTTATGTGACTATCATGAGTACCTTGGTCGAGATCCGCAAGCGCTTAGGATCCAAATGGCTCCGTGAGTTAATTCAGAAGCCGGACGGTCCTCGTGTTCTAGACGCTGGTGCTGGGGGAGCAGGCGTCCTTGCTTGGAGGGAGATGCTCCGGGCGGAGTGGGAGCTCATGCATCCTGGCAAAGCGCTGCTTGGCGAATCTGTACCTTACGGAAAGTCGACCGTGGTAACAGGGTCAGCTGCTCTACGGAATCGTGCTAGCCATCTGTTGGACGATACGACGTTCATTCCCCGTCTACCAGACTACGACCCATCAAGGGATCATCCTTCGCTGGAAAGTAATAATCCTCAACCTCGAAAGCAGTACGATGTCATTCTCGCACCTCATACCCTATGGAACTTTAAAGAAGACTATATGCGTAAAAACCAAGTGCAGAACTTTTGGTCCTTACTCGATCCCAATGGAGGGGTTTTAGCCTTGATTGAAAAAGGTGTACCCCGAGGCTTTGAGCTGATAGCTGGTGCGAGAGAAACGCTTCTGAAGTATCATGTTGCATCTCCAGGCGCCGAAGATGTCGAGCACACCATTGAAGATGCTTCCGAAAACCGCTATGGACCCAAAGAGACTGGCATGATCATTGCTCCCTGCACCAACCATGGAAAATGCCCCATGTACATTACCGCCGGCAGAAGTCAAGGTAGGAAAGATTACTGCCATTTTTCACAACGCTACATTCGCCCTCCTTATTTACAGCGTATCCTCGGAGGTCGCGATCGGAATCATGAAGATATCTCGTTCAGCTATGTAGCTTTACAACGAGGCATTGATCAACGCCAGACGGATCATATCCTCCAAGGCCAACCCGCTACGGAGGCTGCATTTGCAGGATACGAGGAGGTGGGCGTTGATAGTGAATCTGCAGATGAACAAATCAAGGGTGACCAGTCCGGCCTCTTGGGACCCAGTACTTTGAGCCTGCCCCGCGCCATCCTCCCACCAATAAAGCGACGTGGACATGTCGTTCTGGATCTTTGCACGCCTTCGGGCACGATAGAGCGATGGACCGTGCCCAGGTCCTTCAGCAAGCAAGCGTACCGTGATGCCCGCAAATCCAAGTGGGGAGACTTATGGGCGCTTGGTGCCAAGACCAGAGTTTCCCGAAATATACGCGTTGGTCTAAAGAAAGTTAAAACACGATCTCAAGACATCCTTGATGCTGGCGCTGAGGACATGGAGGATGTGGAAGAGGCTGCTGTGCCCAGAGAACCAAAGGCTGGATTGAGTACGAAGCCGAGGAAGGGAAAGCATAAGCGGAAGGTTATTGCAGATGACTACTGACAGGCTGCAATGGAAGTGAATTTGTATAGATATGTATGATACCCTCGCCCCTATGGGGTTACCACATGTGTCATGTATTGTGAAGAGGCCAAACCGTTATCCTTATCTCTCGTCATTGACTCCTCCAAATTCAACGTTTCGGGACATTGAACAATTTGAGTGCTCGGACAGCGACCAGTCAAGGGGAGAGAATGGTCGACGCTTTGATAAGCCAGACGTCGTAGTGTTGATACCACCCCATTGGCAAGTCATGGCCGCTAACCCCCCCAAAACTTCACAATGGCGGGCTTCCAAGAATGACATTTAAGGTAAAGCTCGCAGCTTGTCTCTCTTTGGTAGTATGGATGTTCTGTGGTGATCAACTAGTGACCGAAACCCTCCAATTCTCGAAGATAATGAACATGGGATCTGAATTCGTTTCAGTAGATCGTACTGATGCTGTTGAAAGCGGGGATGACTCGTTCGTTCGCCGTGGGAGTGATTGAAATTATCCAGAATTAGCTTGATTTGAAGCAACAACTACCAATACTCATAATTCGTCCTGAGGTGATGGCCTTCCAAAGGATCCCGATTTTCTAGCCGTGGACTTCCACAACCCCTTGTGTACCCTTTCGTACTTCTTCATCTCCGCCGTCAACGCCCTGAGATGAACGAAGTCATCAGCGTCCTCGCCCAGGCCCCACGCAAAAGCACCCCCCAGCTTCTTCTCCTCCATGATCGCTGGGAATTTCTTCGCTATGGCATCGGGTGTATCCCAGCTCCACCAAAGCTGTTCCTCGGAATCCCAATAGTAGTGGCCTCCGTGTTCGCTATCGTACTTGCCATGCGCCATCGCCCTCTCATACGAGGCTGTCAGCTCCTCAGGAACGGGATCATGCCACGAAAAGGCCCCAGCTTTTCCCAAATCAGCACCGGTGAGGGGATCCTCCATCAATGCCGTCTTGCATCCGATGGGATTCTGTTCGCATCCGCCATTAACAGCGGTTTTATACCATTTTATGTAGAACGCGAAGCCGAGGTTCAATTTTCCGGTAGGGAGACCTCTTTCCTCGTAGGCGTTGATAGCGTCCAGGGATAACGTGATGCCGGTGTGGTGTTTAGTGATGTTGTCTCTTCTGTTCATTAGATCGTATGTCATAACGTTGAAGAAGTCTAAGGATGCGCTTATCAATGGGATTGTATCCTCTGTGAAGGCGAGCATGTCTCTACGAAGGCCCGGGACAGCAGCTGACATTATCTCCTGAGGACCTAAGGCTGACCGGATTTCTGATAGGAGCAATGGGTAAGCGTCAATTTCCCAGGCTTTTTCTGTATTTGGATTCTTTTTGTAGTCTTCGCCGTTTCCGCTATCAAAGGGTCAATCACAGCATGGCTTCATTATACAAGACTGGTGAAGGCCCGGCTGCTTACCCTGGGTACTCCCAGTCAATATCAATGCCTGTCGAAAATTAGACGGTAACCCTCCAGCACTGTGAAAGTTTATAAAGAGCGTACCGTCTGCCCCAGTAATGTCCACCATGTTCTTTATATTACTTGCAAACAGCTTACGATTGCCATCGCTAGTCGCGGCAATTTCGAAACCTTCGGTATCCCCCCAGCCCCCAATGGCTATCATAATAGCCGTACCATGGGCAAATCTTGACCGTGCTTTCTCGACTGTAGTAAAAAGAGGGAAGGCGGACGCCTCCTCTTGATTGAAGTATGCAGGACTCATGAAGGCGAGAGCAACATGTGTGATATCTGCTACAAGAGATATCTTGGGCATAACATCATGTTGCCTACAAGGCCTTTAGCAGAGTATCAGTCAGAGGGTTTTCAAAGTTCCAGACCCTGTCAGATACATTATATATCGTGCGGTTCCCAGCCGGACCATCAACAGGAGCGCTATTAACAGACGTATGGACATTCTGCGCAAAATGGTAGTTGCGACGATATACAACCTCAATACGTGTGCTGCACCAGCAATCTTGTAAACTTCTTTGGGACAGCTTCCTTATAATGACCTCTTACGAGAACTACCTGTAAGCGAAAAACCTCTATCCTGGCGTGAGCGAGGTTAATTTCGGGCGCTCCACCAGTCAAAGACTTGTGCAATACGGGTGTGATACGGACACACAAGCCAAAAAACGTAGGATGAACCTCCCGTGAATGGTAGCAAAATTATATTTTACTTGATATGCCAGAAAGAGCGTATAAATTGAGCTCCATGGAGTCTGATGGGTGCCTTCATTATCGAGTTTGACGTATGAGCTCCCCTGAGAGTGTGGTTATTCCCCAATAGAGACTAAGGCTTTTCTGCAAGATTTATTCTGAATGCCTTTGTTTGAAGGCCGTCTTTGAAGGCGGTCAAGTCTCTGGTTCTGACGCTTTCTGTGGTCCGAAAAGCAGCTGGACTTCGGCTTGATATGCTGTCAAACAGAGGAGTCTCCTCAGAAATTTAGCCTGAGACTAGCTAAATGCATGGAAAAGATCGAACAGTGATTCTTTTCCATGAATGTAGCTAGGTCCGCCTATGTTCAATTTGAGCTAAAATCAACATCAGATTCAGCTTTCGGAACGAGGCACATATTGGAAGTGCTTAGGCGGCGCGTAGAATATTTAGCGCGCTAGACATTCGCGCTTGAATCTTGGCGCTAATCTCGAGCTTCAAGACAAATAAGTACTGCTAGGATATAGCGACTCCAGCAACTTGATAGATCGATCACATACATACCATCGAGGGACGACCATCGGACTGAACTGCTTCTATCATCATGGCCGACGGGCAGCTTTTCAAACCCGAAAAGGACTACACAAAAGAAACAGACAAGCAGATACCAGAGGCTCAAGATATTGCCAAGGTAACGAAAGCCTGGACCGCGGCTCAACTCAAGCACTGACACCCAGGGCTTTAGGAAAATGTGACAGCAGCACTGGAGAAGCTATCATCCCTCGAAAAGCACACACGGCAGGTCAGATCTTAGATGTGCCCGAATGGCAAGGCTCTTTGTCTGACACGTCTTCTTGCATAGGCATCAGATCTCGCTTCAACCTCAAGATTATTGGTCGCCATAATCACAATATCGAAGGAATCCGGCGACTGGGGACTACTGAGCGAGCAGATACTGTTGCTCTCGAAGAAACATGGCCAGCTCAAACAGGCTACGACGAAGATGGTTCAGGTCGCCATGTCCTTTATCAACGAAGCACCCAACTCCGAAAAGAAGCTGTCACTGATTGAAACACTACGAACGGTTACAGAGGGCAAAGTGGGCCACTCCGGTGTAAGGGCTCGATTCTGACACTAATATGAACGTGTAGATTTTCGTCGAGGTGGAACGGGCGAGAGTCACACGAATACTTTCAGACATGAAGAAAGATCAAGGCGACCTGAATGCAGCAGCCGACATTCTATGCGAGCTACAAGTGGAAACCTTCGGCTCTATGGAGCGAAGGGAAAAGACCGAGTTCATCCTAGAGCAAGTGAACTTGTGCATCGAGAAAGGGGACTGGACACAAGCTGGTATTCTAAGTCGAAAGATCGGTACCAAATTCTTCTCGAGAAAACCAAAGAGGACGCCAGAACAGATAGAGAAAGACAAGAAGGAGCGGGAAGAGAAGGAAAAGAACCGGAGTATGGATGATCCGCCACTCGAAAAGGAAGATGATGTTACCGACCTGAAGCTACGGTACTACGAGCAACAGATCACGTTAGCCAAGCATGAGGACAAATATTTAGATGCGTGCAAACACTACCGGCAAGTTCTGGACACTGAGTCAGTCGAAGAGAACCCAGAGCAGCTCCATGCAGTAAGCGATCCTCGATCAACGTACAATTTCACCATCAAGCTCCGTCATCTAACCAGCACCAGGTCCTCCAACGAGTCATCTACTACGTCCTCCTCGCCCCCCACGACAACGAACAATCCGACCTCCTCCACCGCATCAACACCGACATCCGCAACTCCCTCGTCCCCGTAGAAAAAGAACTCCTCAAAACCTTCACCATCCCCGAAATCATGCGCTGGCCCATCGTCTCCGACCGCTTCGGCCCCCACCTCTGCTCCACCGACGTCTTCTCCGCCACCGAAGACCCCGAAGACCCCAAGGCCCAAACACGCTGGCAGGATCTCCGCAAGCGCGTCATCGAACACAACGTCCGCGTCGTGGCCAAGTACTACACGCGCATCCAGATGCACCGTCTGACGCAATTGTTGGATCTGGAAGAGGACGAGACGGAGAGCTATATCAGCTCGCTGGTGACGGCGAAGACGGTGTATGCCAAGATTGACAGGCCCGCTAGAGTTGTCACTTTTGCGAAGACGAGAGATGCGGATGAGGTGCTCAATGAGTGGAGCGGGAGCATGAGGAGTTTGCTGGGCTTGTTGGAGAGGATCGATCATCTTATCACGAAGGAGGAGATGATGGCGAGGATTCAGCCGGTTGCTGATAATGCTGTCAAGGCACATTAGGACTTTCACTTTGCACTTTCGCATTATCAGCAGCGAATAGGTCATCTGCTATAGCTAACAGCACTTGTACAATAAATAGCACGTTGCATCAATTTTACGTCCTTGGTAATACAATACATCTCGATCTCTTCGTTCGCGTTCCAACTCCTCATTTCACATGCTGCACTGGAGTTCAAGAGCAACCTCGGTGTTCTATGAGTAAAACAACAGCTGTGGGTAGGTAAGTAGCATTTCCTCAAAGAGCTGATTTGTTTATTGTCTTTGACGAGCTGCATAGCAACGGGATTTGAACTATGAACCCTACTCTTCCCATGGTTGAAACTGGCCAAACATGGTAGATAGCTATGCACGGTGAATTATACACTTTAGGCTTTAATGTATGAACCCTCGTGTCAGGAAACTCGAACCAGATTGAGAACGCGTAGGTGAGGTTTAACTAAGTAAGTAAGTATTGTCGGAAATCTTCTCAGCAGGATGGATGTGTGTGAGTAGACGGTCTTAGGCTCAGCATCTGTGAGGTGGACGATAGGATAGGGACAGATTTCCACGTTTTGGTATTTACAGTTGCTACCTCGTCTAACAATACACCGAATAGATAGCTTGAGACCACAGCCGCAAAAATGTCGCTCGTCGCTCGCTCCTCCAGTCAACGTATTGTTGTAAACTCTACAATATCCGCTCAAGCAACAGGACTCCACGGCATCGGGATCAGGATCCGGCTCTTCATCGTCTGAATCAACGGCACGGTCTTATGCACCGTATCGCCCCACCCCTCCACCCCCCACGACATCTCCCTCCTCGCCTTGCGCTCCTCCAAATTCGCAAACTGCCACAGATGATGCACAGTATTCAAATCGCCCACCTGCACGAACCAGGCGCCCACACCCTCCATGACTTCCTTCCGTGCGTTCAGGCCGCGCCGCCAGTGGGTCTCCCATTCTAGCAGATTTCCCGGGTGGAGGGTGTAGGAGCGGAGTTCGAAGAGGCCGCCTAGTTGGCGCGGGGGGGTGGTGGGCCAGAAGGAGAATTCTTGCATTAGCGAGGTTTGTTTGTGGATTATGAGTTTTTTGAGGGAGGTGTCGAAGGCGGGGAAGGAGGGGTGGTGTTGGATGGAGTGGAGGGAGGCGTGGTAGCCGTGGTAGCGCTCGTATTCCCATATGTGCACTTTCATGGTCAGCTGTTCTTCGGGTCATTGCGAAGGAGGAGGGTATTACCAAATGTATCACAATCTCCTACCTCGGTCCTCCAGCTCCCGACCAGATGTACGTGGTTCTCTGGTGTGGCTGCAACCTTGGGATACCAATCTCCCACCAGCTTGACATACTCATCCACCTTATCCGGCTTCACACTGTGAAGTACAATGCTGTGCACATACTTCCCCCTCGCCAGTACCTGACTAAAGCTCTTCTCAATCTCCTGATCCATCTGCTGACCCTCGTGCGTACCGTAGATCAAACTACTCAGCGCCCCCTTCCGCTTGCTCGTCTCGTGCTGTGATGCGTTCTGGCGCGCGGCTTCTGTATCATGCGTAGACAGTGAGCCCAAAGCCACATGGCCAATATCAGAGGAAGCGGAGCTCGTATCGCTCGCTGGGGGAGCGGTGGGAGCTGCGCCATGGACGGCATTGTAGGGTGCTGTGGGGGTTTTGGAGACATGCACTGATGACTGACTATCTTGTTCCCTTTTGGCCTTTTCGGCTTCGCGAACTGTATTTCGGAATTCTGCTTGACGTTTGTCGAACTCGGAGGTGCCATTGGGCGTAACGTCCCCGAGAGTGGGGGTGCGTTGATGGGCGGAGGTGGTGGTGAGGGTGCGGAGGAAGAGAGAGGATGCCTGAGGACAACGGAGGAGCCGTTGTGCGGGCATTGTGAAGGGTTTGGCGTGGAGCTGGGTCACAGAGTAGAAGCGAAGCTGTCAATGCAGCCCTGTGTTGCAGCCTCGAAGGTGTGTGAGTATCAAGGGTTAGTAGGTCATCGCTTGGGGTTGGTTAGAGGCTCAATTGCGGGGAAGCTCGAGCAGGTCACGCCTAGATGTCGAAGCTTGGGAGTGTCAAAAGTGGGGTAGATGTCAGACGGGATGAAGACTGCTGGATGGTGGTTGTTAGAGCGCAGAGCAAGCGCTTCTCCGCCCAGAGTTCGGCAAGCGTGGTGAGATTCCACCCCTGAGCGTGACATTAGACTTGAGCACACGATGAAAATCGTCAATGCCTGACAACGACTATGAGGTATTGCATTAAAGTCAACTGTAGCATATTTACAGGACATGACCGACCAAATCTCATGAGTCACCGTCGATCAATTTCAGTCGCTATGCAGCAACGTCTTATTCATTGACTCCTCACCCATATGCGTTTTTCTTATTAAAGCTTCCACAGATCCTACCTCTTGGTCCAGCGCATCAAAACCTGGAAAACCCTCTTCGACGATCCATCTCCCCTTTCCCTTCATATCCACTAAGACCTCGCAGCTCCATCCAACAACGAGTAAACCCGGAGGTCTGCTGCCTTCTTCCTCGACTGCTGCGCAAACATGTTGCAGTGTGCTTCGAATCACGCGTTGGTCCGGACAGGAAGCTCGCTCGATGACCGCACAGGGTGTCTCTCGTGGCCAAGGTTTAGGTCTGTTTTCTGGTTCAATGGCAGGAGCAGCCCCAGTCAATGCATTGATGAGCGAAGAAAGCCTATGCAATGACATCAGGAAGACCACAGTCTGCTTAGGTATGTACGGCGGCGGATCAGGTGCAGCGCCTTTTCGTCCGGTACCCGTACATATGAGGACCTGGTCAGCCACGTTGCGATGCGTTGATGGGATAGCGGCGAATAATGGCGCCGAAAGGGCGCTCGTGATGCCCGGCAGAACTATGGGCGTGTACCCCTTCTGACGAAAGAAAGCGTACTCCTCTGCGCCTCGACCGTAGATGTATGGGTCCCCTTGCTTAAGCCTCAGCACGGTATGACCTTTCTGCAACGCTTCGAGGCCGAGAGAGAGTAGTTCCTCTTGGGCTGCTTCGGCATTGCCGGGAAACTTGCGAGCGATGTGGACGGGAGTCCTGCGCGGAATGAGTTCGAGGACAGACGCAGGGACGAGCTTATCTACCAGGATGACAGAGGCGTTTTGGATCGCGCGATGGGTTGCCAGGGTTAGGAGTGACGGGTTGCCAGGTCCGGAGCCGGCGAGCGTGATCTGCGCTTTCGGGCGACTGCGTCCATCCAGATCAGTGGCGTTGAGAGACGGCGGGATGAGGTCGCTGGCTGTAGTGTACGATTTGAGGATGGTTTCAATATCCCCATCGGTAATTGTTGCAAGTCGTTTTAGAGGCCAGTACTCGCATATCTGGGTTAGCCAACGCATGCGGCGTGTTCTTGCGGCGTCTTGGTCATACTCGGATACCAGTGTGTTGAATGTAGGCCTTTGTGCTGATGAATCGTCATCATCCGCCTCCGCAGATGCCTCGTGGGCTTGGTAAGTTCGATGGTCTTCCTCAATGATTCTGCGCCGTACTGTGCCTAGGCGTTCTATCGCGGCGCCGAAGTTGGCTGGCAATGATGAAGCGATCTCTCGTCGTACCCTCGACGCAACCTTGCAACCTTTGCCAGATGTGGTGATGCCTATATGCAGAGGTCCGTCGTTGTGTGTAGAGAGAAGGGTGAAGGTACATAGATTGGGAGCGTCAATTACGTTGACGGGTATTCGCATGCGTCTGCAGAGGCTGGAGATGTGTGTACCTGCTTCGGCGGTTCAAGATATGGTCCGTAAAGAGATTGACTTCAGACGTACCTGGGGTACCCTTCCTGCCAGACGTTACAAACACTGCGTCCACCACGTTATCAACCTCGTCCCTTCCAAGTCTTGAAATGTCGGCATCTTCGAATTTTTTCTTCTCCCAAATGACATCTCCATCCTCGATCTGCTTCGCTAGAACATAATGGACGTCTGCATCTTCTGGGGCAATGACTATTGGCTTCGCACCCGCTTCAATGCTCTTCGCGCATCTGGCACTGGCCAATGGATTCGATCCAATCACTAAATGGATGTGACCTTCGGGATCGAGGGCTATGAGCAAAGGGGGCGGCATTTCAAGATTTTAGGACCTTATTCTGAAGCGTCAGGACTATGGGACTCGATGTCCAAAGTCGAACTTTGTCAGCCGGCAACCGCCAATATATTTGAGAGGTTCGCACTCCATGCTTTTTCTCGTCTACCGTTAGAGTAAAAGGCGTGCTGCAATAGTAGGTTTCTGGGGCAAATTGTGTGTGATAACGCCATCTGATAGTGGAGAAGATCCCCGAGGAGGCCGATTAACTTTATTTCTGACTTCAATTAAGCATAGAGTACGCATTTCGCGTCACGCTTGAGTAGTCAACGTCATGAGCCCCCATAAGGTCCGTACAGGGATTAGTGATACTCGGATCGCCGTCTACGATGTAGATAAATTGTAGTCGAAGATCGCTACACTATAAATTAGGGGCATGAGGGTTCCTCTGTCAGTAATCTACTAACCAATGATACAATGCCCAAGCTTCTCCCCGAGTATAACGATGTAAGTGTGGGGATGCCCCTGAACTTATCGAAACGACCGAGACGACAGAGTCTGCTTAATAACAATCAGACGTAGCATACGCAGGATGTATGGGATCTCATCATCGAGACCGCCGAGAGAACCCTACCGGGTGCATTGCAAGAATACGAAGCGCCTACGATTGGCAGCGCAACCTTCGCTAGAACTATCGATCACACCATTCTGAAGCTTGGGGCCACCCAAGAGGATATAGATAGGCTATGTGCAGAGGCTCGGAAGTACATGTTCAAGGTATGCTAATCTGTTCCTCGAACTGAGTAATCATGTGAAAGACATTGTTTGACTAGAGAGCTCGTTCACTCCTGATAATGCTAATTACGCACATAGTCTGTCTGCGTACGACTAGAGTGGGTCGCGCGGGCTGTTGAGAATCTCCAAGACAGCGGGGTCGACGTAGCTTGTGTAGTAGGGTTTCACGAAGGGACACAGTCACCATCACAGAAAGCTGCGTAGGTGTTCTTGTTCTCCGTCGTGCTTGAAGCGCTTGCAACAGGCCCTAAATGAAAGGTAGCGAAGCAGCAAAAGCCATCGATGCAGGAGCGGGAGAACTCGACATGGTCATCAACAGATCGTTTCTCAAAAAGACACATTACTCAGAGGTATTCGCGGACGTAGCAGCTGTCCGAAACGTCGCCCCTGCTCCCATCATCTTAAAAGTGATATTGGAAACATCACAGCTATCTCGATATGAGATCATAGCAGGTTGTAAGGTTGCCGAAGCGGCAAGGGCAGACTTTGTGAAGACGAGTACAGGGTTCAATGGCGAGGGCGCGACGCCAGAGAACGTGAGACTGATGAAGAGTGTAGTTGGTGATGGGATGAAGGTTAAGGCGTCTGGAGGGGTGAAGACGGTGAGTGACTGTGTCGCCATGATGCAAGCCGGCGCTGAGCGTATTGGAACAAGTAATGGGGTGGGGATTATGGAGGAGGCGCAGGCGATGCTGGAGTCTGCCACGCATCAAGCGGCGATGAAAGTGGCGAAAGCGTGAAGGCCCTCTGCGTCTTCGACGAGGCTGTTCAGCTCTGCAAGAAAGTGTGGAAATATTCGTGTGGAGCATACGCTGTAAGTGAAACCAAACTGTTCAGTTCACGAACACTATCAATATTATCGGTATCATCGGTATCATCAATATCAGCAAGACATTACATCCATCACCGAAAACCGAAGTTCGCACCGGTAAAAGTCTCTTTTCACGAGGTACTTCAAAAATCAACCTATGATTCAAATGCCTCCTTCCTCAATCATATTTCTCTCTACAACACAGAACAGTCAACATTCCAGGCGACATGTCCCAAGAGTATTCGCCTTCTCTCACCTGTCATCGCGATGATTCAAGCAAAAATTCGACTCTTACAGATCAATACCTCCATAACACCGTCACAACACACGCAGTCCAATACAGCCACATCCACAAAGCCGACATCTACACGCTCTATTCATAGCCTCCTATATCCCTCTAGTTCAACATGTTGCTGCCATTGCGATGATGATCTCTGAAACCCCCCACAGGATTGGTATGTCGATGTCAAAGGCGCTTTCTATCTTGAACACGTGCGCTACGTCGATAGCTTGCTTGCCGGTGCAAGTGCACATTCGGTGAGTAGGTATACTACCTGATTCTGGAGCTTAGCCACGAAGCGTCCCCAAATCCAATCAAATAGGCGCGAGTGACAAGCTTGAGAATTAAAGCATGTTAGGATATCGCATTATTTCGGCTGTAGATCTGATATCCCTTTGCCATACGAACCAAATGATCTTATCATTGTGGGGACGGTGCAAATTCACGAGTCGCTTCGTTGCTTACACATAAGTATTGCGAAGCTAGAGGTAACAATGCTCAAATCATCAGGCTTTAAATGCTCTGTCGGCATTTGTATTTCCAAGTTGAACTTCACAGCGGTGAGAAATTAAGTGCGCGGGAGTCTGACCTGATAGCTAAACAAAAACGCCATATTGTACATATCTTATACATCGGAACAGCGTCATGATCATGAAAACCCCAAATTCCTTCTGCGAACATCTGCATCCTAACACTTTACAATACTCATACGTCGCTATAAACCAGAAAGCACAAAAAGCCATGAAGTGCTGTTAACAGTACAAATAATGAAGCAAGACTGGGATATATAAGTGGGAACGCCGGGATTTGTCTGACTCCAACATTTTCGTAGACCCATGATGATCATTCTTTAGTCCAGATGCAGGGGTGGTAGGGCGGCTACACCGAAAGCGTTACATCCCGCAGATAACAAGAGTCAGTAGGTGCGGCCCGCCAGGTTCTTGATGAGCATTGACGATGGCGTTTTCTCAATCCTTTTGTACGGATGCATTTCGAAAGGATGGCGAGCCTGCTTAGACTGTTGACGTTTTTGGGGTGGTTGTGCGTTCTGTATATTTTTGAGGTGCCGAGGATCCATGAAAATATCATCAGAGTCGTCAAACATTTCAAGGTCGATGCTGCGATCATAAGCTCCAATTCCCTTAAAATGTAAATTGAGCATGTCGAGTGCAGATGCCCGATGGACAGGATCTTTGTTGACCATGGCACTGTATTGCGACATCCAAGGATCCGTACAAGCTTCTGTTGCCGCGTCGAGAATTTCGTCGTGGTTGTTCTTGGGCAAATCGCGGTAATTGCGCGCGTTCAATGCGTAAGCAATGGTAATGAAGAGAGACCAGACGTCGACCTTGGGAGTTTGCCGTTCCTTGATTGCGATTTCGCCATTGGTTTGGTCTTTAAGCCTCAATATTTCGGGAGCCATGAACTCGTTTGTTCCTTGATATGAGTAGGCGAACTTGACAAGCTTGCTAACACCGAAGTCTGCTAGTCGAAATCGGTAATCAAGTCCCTTCGAAGAGCGGGTACATAGAATGTTACCGGGCTTGATATCTCTGTGAACGATACCTTTACAATCAAGGAAGTCCAGTGCCGACAGCATCTGGTGTAGGCAACTTTTTGGCCGGCCGAAAACGTGGAATTTGCGATCACTCACCAGATCATCTAGGTCTGACTCTTCTAGACCCATGAATATCCTGATGGAATCGGAGTCGGCCTCCCAGCCCTGGGATGCAATCAGATCTGCAATATTTTCCTGTTCCACAATCAGCATCATCAAAAGGTGTGTAATGGGGCTGCGGTCCTTACATGCTTCGCCCGTCTCATCAGCTCAACCTCTTGATGCACTCTGTTGACATCTACCTGTGCCTGCGACCCTGACTTCCTGGGAATTTCCTTCATTGCCATGATTCGACCAGTGTCCACGTCTATGGCCCGCCACACTGTGCTAAAGGCGCCAGCTCCGAGAAGCTTTGAGCTTTGCCTGTAATAGCGTAACGGAGTAACGCTTGGCCTTTGGAAAGCCTGATCCGGACTCAGTGGAGTCATCTTAGTCGAAGGTAAGGTTGTTATGGTTGGGTCACGCGTTCGGGCCTTTCTCGGATTTATGATCAAGGTTTCCGCCGCATCCCGATGCTTCTTGACGGCTTCTTTGATTTCGCCTTCGTTTTTGATCCATTCTAGGCTGAACTCAATTAGGTTGTGGTGGACACCACCCATTGAGATTGCGTTGTTGAAACCGGGGTATACCAATACTCTCCGTGGTGAACGCTCATTCTGGAACGAACCCCACTCATCCAAGCTGGAGACTCGCGTGTTATGCTGTGGCGATTGATCGTACAACATCACGATCCCAGAACTCAAATCGTCCATCTCAAAGGAGCATTGGACTCGAGAAATGCTGCTCGGCCGTAGATAAATGTCGCAATCGTTGCGGCCCAGGGTGGCAAGGGTGTTGGTTGAATGGGAACTGTTGATATGGAATCCAACATCAAAGGATTTGACATTGTTCAACAAGGACATAGACACGAGATGGCTGTTATTTTCATCATCAACAGCTAACTTGGCTTTCTGGCTCTTGGGAATGAGTGAGAAAAGCGCCTGCTCGTTTGGACGTCTAATCCCTTGATCCACGTGACCTGGAGACATTAGAGCTTCGAGGGGATGTATTGATCGATTGAGTAGTGAAGACTAAGGAAGTAGAAGCCTGGTAATCGAGTTCGGGACGTAAGGCATCTTTAATACCACCATATCCATGGTTGCATCAAGGACGTACTGGTAGGAGATTGGAATAGTCGATGAATGTGTGCTAGGCCTGAGCATCTCAGCGCTTGCTGATACAGGAGAGACTGCACTGCTAAACTGCGGGATCGTATGGTTTCTATTCTTATGATCCGAGACGTAGTTGGCTGAGAATATACTTGGAATTCAACGCACATGCAGCTAGGGTTTAACGTGGCCATGGTGGACGCAGACCATTTCACAGAGCATGACCGCCGTCCCAAATGTTGTTGTTGTATGACTCCTCCACCGCTTGTCTGCATGACTAGAGGGACTGCCGATTTGTAATTCAATGTATCGTTCATCGGATTTGAAGCAACATGACCTTCAATTGTCGGCGATGTAGCCTTCGAACTCGGCTCACCGAATTGCGCTTTCGAATCAGCTGTGGAGACGCGACGAGAAACTTGGATCAGATGTAACAAGTTGGGTATCAGGTAGGTCGTCAAGGCTTGGTATTGATGAAACCCATCAACGCCACAGCCGAAGTCCTAGGATCTCCGTCCAATTAGTAGCGCTCGATGCCGAGGCGTTTGCCATGTCCTCCATCACTCCACCCCCTTTTCTAAGCCCACATCTAAGATTACCAGCGAGACGCCAACAATGAAGCCATATGGATCTTTCCTCTCAAGTCTCGACAATCTCCGACAGCAACGCTAAGCACGCAGGCGTATGTTTGATTATCTTCCGCGTAAAATCATGCGTTTGTGGATCATTGGTTGAGGTTGAATATCGCTGTGCAATTATCACAAGAGCTCAAGAGTACTTAACTAGTTCGACCTCTCACCGCCAAGCTTTGTGGGCGCTTCGGCACGGTTCAACTGCGACCGTACCAGGATTGATAATTGATAGCATATAATAGTGAAATTTCATGGTCCGAAGGTCAATGCAGAAGACCTAATTCAACGCACTATCATATCAAGTGTCGCGATTTGTTGTTGTCCTTTGCACTCTTTGCAGGCTGCCCTTCAGCACCAATGCTGGCCTCAGCTACTTTTAACGAATATGTCCTATAATGCTCTATATGAAGCCTCGAAACTTCTCCCGGTGGAGCGTATAGCGGAAAAACTTGAAGACTTTGCGGCGGCGGGCCAAGACCTCTCCAGAAGGCGATTCAGCCGATCTCCTCCTCCTGTATCTTCAGTACCATCGACCCATTGGGGAGAATCGGAACTCCCGAGTCCAGCTACACAGCTCCACGATCAAGAAAGTAGAGAGCTGGATAACTCAATACCTTCTGCGCAGTTTCTAATTCAGGGTCGCGATGAATTGGACCGTATACGTTCAGCTATAGACAAAGGTCTGATTCAACAAAACAGCTTCATTGACTTGCACGAAGCTGCCAAGGCGAATGTAAAGTATAGATGGATAAGGCAAGGCATATGGAACAAGGAATGGGGCAGTCAGCCTGGTGAAACGTGGAAACATGAGTTGCTGGACTCACTGCCGTCAGCAGGAGCCTCAAATCCTTCGAGCGACAGCGAGATAAGCGATTCCGGTAGAAAGAGGAAGCGCCAAACCTCCTACATCGAGGAAGAAGAAGGAGACAGCGTTCGATACGCCATGGATTTCCAAGATCGGCAATTATCACGTCCGTGCTACCAATTCCTTCACCAATTTTGTAAAGAGAGGGAGTGGATCAAGATGGGACTGAGCCAAAATGGTGATAATCAGTATACCGGTCTTGATCCAAGAGCGTACGAGAATGTAAAGTCCCGCTGGGTTAGAGATGGCCTTTGGGATGAAGATTGGACATGTATACCAGGGACATCATGGAGGCATGAGCGACCTCCCAAGTATCCGGCCCCTCTCGAGGAATACCGCAGGGCAGCGGCTCAAAAAGCCGCTGACGCGGAGCATGCCGAACGACCGCCGCGCTGGTACTTTATGGCGCCTGTCCAACTCCCAAAGAAAATTATCCGACGCTTCATCTCCACCAATTCTCCTGAGCTCGAATCTAATCCGTCTCAAATCGATGCGTTGAAGTCAGGAACCCAAGTAATACCGTCACAAAGGGAACGGTCCGCGATATCACGAAAGCGCGGGAACACGGCAGCCGTAACATCAACGCACGAATCGGCTGTCCAAACAAAGCCCAACACTATGGGTCGGGAGCATCAGGAACGCCGGAAGAGGACGGCGGCTGGGAAACCAATAAGCAAATCTCCTCAGATCCAGCCGACCAGCACCAAAGGACGTCGCCTCACTGAGCCAATGCCAGCAAGGAGACCACCTTCTGCAATTTACGAGAAGGACCCACCCTCAATACCAGCAGCGAGGAAGAAAGAAACTGCGGCCAGAGCTTCACGACCGCGCCGCGCAGCCGCTGTGAAGGCGATGCAGAACCTCAAGAAAGCAGCTAGACCGTGATGCGGGATCATCATGTTTTGCGTTCAACATACTACATGATATCTTTGACATGAGTCACGTGGAGGTCGCGTGCCAGTATCAGCGCCGAGGAATGCGCAGTAATGTTTGGTCGAGCTATCCAGATGGGGCGCAGTAGCTGTGAACCACGGATGATAGCGATGGCCAAGGAGAATTCGAAATTTCCCGAGGCAAAGGTATGCCGATGAAGAAGCACTAGAGCCTTGTTGAATTGGATATTCGACCGAGGACAGAACGATATGGCAAGCCATGAAATGTATGCAGTGAGCGAGGCCATGGCTACAAATTTGGCGCCTTGAAAGGCACAGGATGCGAGATGAGGAATGAAGTTGTTGACGGTGCTGCCAGTATTGACATTTGTCGCCTTGACGGCTAGACATTTAGAGGTAGTATTTGAGCATTACGAAAGCTGGTGTGTAGGATTATAAATGGCATGGCATTATTCAGGTTATGGAACATCTTGACCATCTATTCACCAAAGCCAACGATGCCGCTCTCATAAATTTGCCCGCTGGACTTCAGATCCTTTTCTCAAGTGAAAGTGTGAAAATGTGACGTTGCATAATCTAGCAGGCTGCATTCATTCCCTCTACCCTCGCTACCACCCTAACCATCACCGCCCCTAGCATACACAAAGAAAAAAAAAGAGGAATAAAATATGTATTGCTAAACCTAGCAGGTGTATCTCATCAAAAACCCTCGCAATGCGATCGTGACTGACAACACAAGAAAGGACCCCCAAGAAGAAGCACAACCCCAAACACCACCGCAAAATGCTTTCCCTCCAAATGGGCGTCCCTAAGGTCGACGACAAACCAAATACATTATGCGCGCCCAAAGTCCAAACAAATCGAGTCTTCATTTATCGCCACCTGGCTGCCAGCCATTGAGCCACGTCATGATGCCCACACCGATCAGTACAACGCCGACCATGGACACGTACGGTGCGCTTTGCACCATGCGACCACCACCGCCGGCAGGACCACCCCATTCCCTTTGGTGCTGCTGCAAAACGTTCGATACCGTCTTTTCGATCTCGGAGTGCAAGTTCCCCATCGCAGCGCTGCCGTTGGGTTGACGGTGAGCTAGCTGCGACGACGATGGGCGGCCGTCTAGGTCCCTTGATTGTGTCGACTTTAGTGATATGATGCTGCCATTGGCCTGGCTATCGATATGAGTAGGATCGTCATCATTCATGGCTGATATGGCGTTCTTGTCGCGACCAGCTCGTATGTTTTCCACCATCTCTGCCAAACTTCTTCGGCCCTCTTCTGCTTCTTCTGTTCTTTGTCTGTACGACTCCATGAGCCTTTTCATTTCATTCATTTCTCTGTTTCTGAAATCTAATTGGGCTTGCAATCGTGCTGCAAGACCAGATGCGTTTTCGGTAGATCGTTCGCTAGTTTCGGAATTTCTTATCGTCGACGACGATGCTGACCTCGATAGCGCTTTCTCATCCCCATTTTCTGGAACATAGCCATTTGGCATAGCGTGTTCCATTACTTCCATAGTATCCACAGGTGGCTCAAATGCGTCTTCTTCTAATGTACCATTTCTTTCATGATCTAGCTGGTCGTGAGGATCGCCTGACAGCTTCCTCTCCGCGATCTCACGTCTTTGCTTTTCCCGTGCTAGATCAACCTCAAGCGACTTGATATAGTCGACCTTCGAATCGAGCTCATGTGTTTTGATCTTCAATGCTTCCACCAATGATATTATTTGACCGCTTTCGGCTCGTGCTGGAGAGCTGAGCGCTGTTGTTGACCTTTCGGTATCTATCCTCTTCAATATTGACTGATTTAGGATTTCTGTCGTGTTTGGAACGGGAGCGGTGGACCGACCAACGCCCGGCTTTTCAGGAAGAGGCTGCTGAGGCGGTGGGGCCGGAGGCTGCGAGAAAGGTGATATGGGGTCTAACTGGGGTGGTGGAGGGACGCCGTTGGTCTGCCTCTCTTCCGTCGCGGCTTTCGATGGTGATTTCGGAGCTTCTTCGCCGGGCTGTAATCTCAGAAGAGTGTTGAAAAAATCACCAGTGCGATGAAGATCTTGCGACTGGTGTTTCGCTGATTTGAGTTCGGACTAGGAAAGCCATTAGAGGGTATACTACTTCTTTATTCGGCGCCAACTTACTGTAAGCTTTTTGACCACCTGCTCGATCGTGACCGGTCCCATCCATAGGTTCATCTGCCTGTGCGGCCCCATCATATTTGCATTGTTGCTGGCCATGTTCATTGGGCCGGACATTCGACTGTTGCTGCCCAACGGGCCTTGATTGGCTCCTCGGCCCCGCATTTGTGATAATTGCTGGCTCATCGGTTCTCCAAGAATTACATTACCCCCATTTGAATTGTCCATTTCCAGCAAACTTGGTGGATTAGGGTATATACCTGCGAGCTCTACCTTGGCAGAGACCTTATGATGGACGATGCTCTTTTGGTCTTCGCTAACGATATCAATCCCTAGTTCCAAGGTGTCCTGCTCCCGAAGTTCATGTGGTTCTGAATCCCTGTTTTCAGGAGAAAGCCTGACTCCATTGACAAACGTCCCATTCGAGGATTTCACATCTCTAATCCAGATCTTTCCGTTTCCGTCACCCCATACCTCTGCATGTTGTCTTGAGAGCACTTTCGAATCGAAGTAGCCATTGACCGCGGTAGGCACCGTCTTTGCGTTCGTCTGCCGTCCTATCCTCAATACTTCTGGAAAGAATGGTACCACAATCTGTTTTCGTTCAAAAGTGCCCGTCATTGGCAGTAAAGCTAGTATGGCTGGAGAATCGGCCGTAGTTGACGGCTGATTTTCTCTCGATCCATTCTGTTGCGTTTGTGGTCTCCCTTGTGATGGCAGAATTGGAGAGGGCTGATTTATAGCGGTGTTCATGGTGGAGGCAGCGGATTGGCCAGAAGAAGGAGTGGGTAGGGCTTGAGATCGCGCTGTTGACAGCCCTGATACTGGTTCGGCTTTAGAGTTTGGCCACAGCCCCCGACCTGCCTTCTTCCGTGGTCCCCACCCTCCTTGCTCGCTGTTGCTGACAGCGGTTGTAGGGGTGTCGCCATTTGTTTGAGAGGCGGTGGAAGGAGCCGTCGACGCAGAGGTAGAGGACGATGATGATGATGATGTGGAAGGCATTGATGATACTGAATTCGTACGCGACGCACCCTTGCGGGGCATAAAAATCCGGGTCACTTCCTCTGCGCTCATAGAATCAAGTCCGTCTCTTTCGTCACCAGTGTTCCATCGTGGCAAAGGCTGGAAGCTAGGGGGCGAGATTACAGCAGTCATCGGTATGATGAATGGTCTTGTGGACTCCCGAATATGTGTATTCGTTCTTCGGATTCTCCAACTTCTCTCTTAATGACCTTCGCCTGATATCCCTTGTCGCTAGGTCAAGTACCACAGCAGGCGTCAAGTGCGGGATGGCGTGGGTGTAAGTGAACGTTGGTTCCCTCATTCGAATTATAAACCCAAGACGGATTGGATGTTGAATCGGCCGATGGTCCTTGATGGTATCACAGAAAGACTGACGTCGGACGACCACATGCAGACTTCTGTGCTCAAAGCCAAGGTGCTACTGAAGACGGGTATGAAGTTGCAAAGGCCACTCAGAAGGCAATAAAGCAGATGCAAGTTGGTAATCCTGGGCGAAATGATATCGGAGGCGATTGTTGGTGATGTTTCGGATGGATCTTTTTGAGGGGTCGTTAGGAGAGACGTTGGTTTTCCGGAAACGCGAGTCGAGACGCTAGCGAATTAGCGTGTGCAAGTTCAATGCGATTAGCGTGCTGCAAGACCCCGACCCCGACCCCACGAATGACAGTAAAATTTTGACTCAACGAACTTATTAAATTAGTTATATCTTCCACGTACGTAGACGGATTTTTATAATTTTTAGAGCGTTAAATATTATAGATAGATATATATCTTTAAGCCTACTTAGTTATTTATTATAAGTTATAGTTACTAAATAGTAGGGTACGTTAGTATAAATAAAAGTATAATAGGTAAAGTAGTACTAAGATATATAGATTTTATAAGTAAACTTATAAAATTAGTTATATCTTTACTACTAATAGACTAATTTCTATAATTTTTAAAGTATTAGATACTATAGATAAATACGTATCTTTTAGCCTACTTAGATATTTATTATAAGTCGTTATTACTAGTAGGATACGTCGGGAAGGTATAGGTATAAGTATAGTAGGTAAAGCGGTACTAAGATATATGGATTTCGTGGGTAAACTTATAGAATTAGTTATATCTTCTACGTACGTTAATAGATTTTTATAATTTTTAAAGTATTAAATACCGTAGATAAATATATATCTTTTAGCCTACTTAGATATATATTATAAGGTTTAATTATTAAGTGGTATAGTTATATAGCTCTGATAAAAACAGCGATTATTTCTCAATTTGGCGGGGTCGGGGTCAGGGTGTTGCAGCAGGCCAATCGCATTGAAACTGCACACGCTAAAATGCCATGCGGCAATATGGCCATGCCACGCCCGACCAGTGGGGGTTCACAAGCAATGCGTCGAGCGTTATAATAGGTGTTGATGCAGTTGCTTTACTCACATCAATCTGCGATTTAGCTGTCGTGCGCCATTCATAAATTGAGTTCACCACAGAAAGCCCAGAAGGCTTGTGCACGTGACTATCTCCGGGCTTGCGGGCCGAAGTGGAGCCGAGCAGACCCTTTGAAGCATTGGCGTATCCAAGTCCACAGCAGGAAGGGTACTGCTTCAGCCCATCAGACGTGCGGAATAGCGTGGTACTACCGCCAGTATGCCGCCAATGCCATCGACTGCCGGAGGGAGGTCTCAAGGCCCGTCCACCTTTGACAAATGCAAGAACCCAAACGCCCCTCGGGGCTTAGATACTGGCAGGCGCTGACACTGTTAGGGAAAATGGGAGCGATGCTTGGAGGCTGTATGAATAAACGCTAGCATTCCTCTGCCACATCTACTGATACCTCTTTGTTGGCTAGCTGTAGGACTGATAATAGGCTTCTTATATGGTAGCCCCGCAAGATCACTCCTTTATAGCTGATTAACGAGGCTAAAACAACAAAAGGTGGATTGACCATTATCAGATACGGGGGTGGACTGAATGGGCCCATGAGAACATTGGGACAATATATGCTTGGTTCTGGCGCAACATTTGGGTATGGCTTTGCAAGACCTCCACTATCTGACATCTCAAGGGGATACCCCCTACGTAAGAAATACGCCGCTAATACTTCTTGGGTGGATAGCTTCTTCATGTCAGTAGGGAGTGTTATCCGCACGGAGAGTAATTCACCTTTAGCGACTGAAGCATATGCGCGGGCGCGGCGACGTCCTTTGATCATGGACAGGCACATCACGCCGCCCGCATACAGAACAGAGTGACTCGGAAATCTTTCGAGGGATGGTGGCGTTATCAGGTGTTCATACGGGAAACTTATTATCGGTGAAGCCATTTGCTATGAACAAACCAACATATGAGGTACTTATCCTCCGACGCATTCCATCGATTTCAACCAAACAGCTCCTATCTTATATCTCTTTACTTCAACGCAGCACGCAGCAATATACCAAGGACCCTGGGCTGCAACAACAAACTCGAAGCTGCAAGACAGCTCGAAATGCACTTATGTATCGAAGTATTCGCTCTCTTCAGCTTCAATTTCTCCCTCAATTGCCATTTGGCCACTCACGAGTACGCTGTATAGTTCAAGGATTTGTCTCCAAGATCTAGTATACTCCAATATCTTCATGGGCGGCTTGCAAGGCTTCAGCTGAAGGTCGAGAATGTGATAAATGGATATTTGGCATCCTCTAAAAAATTCAATTCCAAGTTTTGGGCAATGCTTTCTCCTGCCAGTACCTCAAATCGCATGCTCTTATTTTCGCAGTGCTGGATGTGCTGGAAAACCCATTCTATTATTTCCTTCAACACTTCCGGGTGCAAGTAACAACGTTCAGTCTCTATCTGGAAGTCAACACTGCCAGCCTTTCTGCAACTATGTGTTGAGAAGACCAATACTTGACACGCACACCTGGGTTGTAATCTTATCTGCTTATACTTTCGACCCACAGGACATGAGTCTTCTTACGATCTGACAAGGAACCAATGACAGACCAAATGGTGTCGCAGCGATGTAGGCTACAGGCGAGAAGGTTAGCAGCTCAGCGGCCGAATACCATACTCCAGGCTCAGGGAACCCTTCTATACCCATCATCCTTGCACCGAGCCTCTTCCAAAACAGATAGGCCACTGGAAGATTTCCCAAGAAGCGAATCCTTACGCAAAGATCGCTATGCAATAGAATCGCACATCCACGGCCATGGGAAAGCGAAATATGTCAAAGATGAAGGCTGCTCGAGCACAGAAGTCGAAAGTTCTCCTGCAGGTCAAGTAATGCCAAATTCCGAATTCGACTCCAGTGGTCTCCGTTGTGGCAACCCAAAAATCGATGAAAAGCCCAGAGGAAATCCTGGACCCAATACTCCGGCTCCCCATCACGCAAAGTCCGAGGATTCTGATTCAACATCCTGCGAATTCACGGACAAGGATGATATCGGCACGTGCTCTACTAGCCATAGTCGCACAACGGCCCCCTACGAAAGCGATGTTATGCATGCGGGGAGCGACTGGCACACCTCTCTCGCAATTCGACCTCGTCGGCAGGCACAAGAAGACAGAACAAACGTTGGAGGCCGCTGAGGCGAGGGTTCGCTTCCCCCGATGGCGAGGACTTGATTGATAATAAGGGCACCTGGCTTCGATAAGCACACTTCGCTGAAAGTATATGGAAAACTCGCCATCTTCATGACTACAAGAGGTTTTGTACTGTGCATGTCGTATTGCACACACTGCTTTGAGCCATGTCTACATTGCTCGAGACTCTTCCTTCGCCTTATACCGCTCTCCTCGTCATTCTCTTGCCGACTTGATCCTTCTTGACTCGTCCACCCGTGATACAGAAGTATCCAGATGTAAGTTCCGTCCTCGATAGCTTCCAATCTCTATCATGTAATACAAGCGACAGCCAAACGAGACACGCTACTAAGTAGGTCCATCGCAACCCGTCCCATGGCAACTATGCACGTCCAAAGGCTAGTCGTGTGTACTATCGGCTTGGCGCCTGCCAACAATGATTGGAGTTATAGTGACGGCAAATTGGATATCCATAGCCGAGACGTTGTCGCCAAATGGTGCTATCAAGCTGACAACGGGGGCGACACCAAGGAAGGCCTATTCAAGGACGTGACGCTCGTGTGTCGAAGGAAGCCTCCATCTTATGGTGAATTGCAATGGTAAAGGAGCAAATAATTGTCAATCAAGTGATGAAGACCGCCGTGTATTCTAAGTGAAAGAGTATTCCTGTCCGCAATGCAAGGCACCCGCGTCTCCCATGATAGGGTGATGTCCAAGCTGTCGATCATTGCGCATAAAAAATGGATGATCTGAGGTAATGCGCCATGTGAGAAAAGTGCGATTCGAAAGATGGCATTACCGCTTAGCCAGACTACTCTCATTTATTATCCATAGCGACATTGGAAGATGGTTCGAATCTCAACAATATCAATGGCGGTTCAAGGCCATCCCGTCCCAGACGCGTGTTCGGAAACAGTCATGTGTTGTGAGAAATCTCCAAAAAAATCCATCAACCTAAAAAAACTGCAAAAAGAGAATCGAAGACCTCAGGATCGAATGAACGACTCTACAGAGTAGAGTGATCACACTGACACAACAGCTGATCTGGAGATATCCCCGACTCAATTTTAGGGAAATTAAATAACCTGATCGTTACCGAGGAGGAACCCTGCCTGGGGGTCGAACCGAATCGATCTCAACACCGGAATGGGAAGTGATATCTTCGGTCAACCGGTTTCCCGGATGATGCAGCAAGCTTACCACTAGGCCATTTCCACCTGTTGCCCATTGGAAAAGTAGGGCTTATTTTGATACATGTTTTTTCTTGCCGGTAGATTATAGAGATACCCCACATTTCTGGAATGTTGTCAAAACTACCACATCTCCTCATTGAGGTCATTGATTTTATATGATACGGTCTATCATCGCTGTTCAGCCATCACAATCACCGCCGCCATCGCCACAGTCACTGTTCATTCTCATTCCCTATCATCGTCACTCGCTATCATCGCTTGTTACTCAAATGTTTGTTCTTCGCAGGCGATCTAATTCCTTCAAGTACATACTACCTCCTCAAGCGTAAGTCTGCAATATCCCTCGTGCTCCTGACATAGCCAGCTCGGTGATCTTTTCCAATTCTACCTCATTCTGCTCCGTCTTCACGATTTAACTAAGTTAACAACAGCGATGACAGCGCAACGACATCAGGCACGTTAGTGACAACGACGACAATGGGCATAAGGGGCACAGTAGATACATTGATTACACTATTATTACTACGTATTTAGGCGTCAATGCTTTGCACATGATGCTCGAACATGCATGTGTGATTGTTTTTAACATTATTCATGGAAGGTGTAGTACCATTGTCATTTGCCGTTTTCTTCAACTTCGTTATCTCTCGGGTATATGCAACGGCTCGAAATCAAAAATCAAAAACATACAGCAAACAGGATTCGCTGGTCGTCACCGACCCAACTAACTAAATGTTCGATCTGAAGCTTGTCAATGGCAGAGCGGACGGGATGCCGAGTATTCCTCAGTCTGTGGCCGTATGTGAAAGAAATGGTTCTATCTAGTGTTATGTTAATGAAATTGCGGTAAAAATAATAGAGATCTCTAAGTATGAATTTCTATCGAACTTTCACAACGGCAAGGTCTATTTTACACGTACTAGATTAAAGGCTATCACCTCAGTCGGCGGGTTTGCAGTGCCTGCCTGCCTACAGATAATGTTGCTAAAGCGAGTGACAGTCGCGTACGAGCTCATCCAGCAATGTTATTCAAGTACGGTCAATAAAAGACGTATATCTTGGACGTAGGCTGTCCGAACAGACTTAGAGCTCTTTACAAGTTAATCAAAGGCCTAGTATCTATCATTCCAGATCCCATCCAAGACTGCAATATCCTTTCGTCATTTTGTTATGCTCTCTTGACTGCGTGCTCATGCCTTCTCTTTTGGTGTTTGAAGAGACACACGCTGCGTAGGAAACGTACAGGGAGTTGAGCTCATGGAATATTTAGGATGCAGTATGACTTTTCAAAGATCAAGAAAGAAGGCTGAAGGGATGTAGACGACCTGACAAAATGGATTAGGAAGTTACAAATCGTCACTCTCCATGGTAGATGTTGTGCGCAGATACAAAGTGGAGTGGGATGTTGTATGGCTATGTTGTAGGAATTATGTCGCCCGTCCCATGACCAGTATGACTTCAATTGATTTAAAAGAGGGCCGGCTATCATGATGGATCTGCGATATACTTTGCTTGGTGACACCAATCCATGATAATGAAAGTTCGTATTCCTTTTAGTGTAGCTTATCACGAAGTCTTGCCCATCCCTGCCCATTTGCAGCTTCCCATACTATTCATCATTCGTCTCTATATCTTTAATCTTTCATCCAATCATTGTGAGGACCAATGCGAAGGCGGAGATGTATGCTTGGGCTTTCCCCAGCGTGGCGAGATTGGTGTGAATCAGATGATTGAGAAGAAGGGACTTTGTCGATTGGATATGAAGACGAGGTACAGCAGTCGCAAGGTTCTAGATCCACGGCAAGACATGCTCAATTTCGCCGACGGTTGCGGCAAGTACAATGCTGCAGTCGCCCGGACAAGGAACAGGATGGACTGCCACCATGCAATGCACAGGCGTGTACTAAGAAAAGTACGGAGTACTACCAAGAGCGAGGAATTGATGGGGCCAGTTTCTATATGTTGTTTCAGGTCCCTTCTGTTTCGGGATTCAATGAACGAGCAACACAGTTTGACGCTAGTCTTGAATCTTGTATCAAACCAAGAAGAGCTATTATCGTAGCGACTGTGTTCCTACCATTCAACCGCATCAACTACCAAATCGCGATATGTTAGCAGTATTATAGCAACATGGGCAAAGGATGATGGTAAATACTGAACAACGTCACTGCATAGTTGTTAGGTGCGTTACGTACTAGACCATAAAGTGGTACCCAATTTGTTTCAAATACCAAGAGTGAAGAGTAAGAGTCGCGTTCCTGGAGCCGATAATGAGGGAAAGCAAAAGATGTACGTCCATAAGACTTTCTATCCTCATATAATCTTTAGAGACGGTGCTATATGGTAGTCGCAACACGTGTGTGCTTATCGAAAGTTACGCCGACTTTCCCGTATTCTTTCACATTCTCGGCAGCTAGGTTTCATTAGCCTTGCTTACGTATCAATAACCTGTGAGAATGCCAACATACGACCCGTCATCAGGACGCCGATGCTCGCACATGGAAGATGTAGGGGTGATAGTAGTGTTGGGTAGGTATCTTCCGTTATATGGTTGGTTGTAGGGTTGGTATGGGCTACCTGGGCTTGCAGATGAAGCACTCTGACCGTATTGGGAAGAGGCTGAAGTCCGCGACTGCCAATCTTGACCATATGAATTCGCGCTCATCTGCTGTGGATATGAAACTTGGTTGCTTGAATGTCCCTGAGAACCATGATGGGTCTGTTGGTATTGTTCGCCTGATGTAGCTTGTTGGGACGAGTAGCCAAGACCAGACATACTGCGCAGTGATCCAGTGTCATACGTGGAATGGTGGTAAGCTGGAGGACTGTGATGGTTTTGAGAATGTTGTTGTGGCAATGATTCTTGGGGATGGGACGAACGGTGGCCTGCTTGATAGCCACCAACAAAGCTGGAACTGCTGAACGTTCGATAGGGGTCAGCTGGCTGATCGGGCCTTGGTTCGGCTGGACGCTTGGGTTTCGGTCGTGGCTTCTCAAGTCCTTCCGAATGCTCATCAAGGTCGTCATCGTCCGAACGGGCTCGTTCCCTGACATTCCGCGATTTGGCTGGCTTGCCCATCGGAAGAATTATAACAGTTTAAAGTAATTTCGAACATGAAGTGAGTAATTCTGCTTCCGAACTCCAAAATAGGCACAGGGCGCGCTGTGATTAGGCGTATAAATAATCATACGCAGCAAAAAAGACTTTACAGCGCAAAGTCTCCAGTAGGTAGATGCTAAAGTACATATGTAGATGTGGAATCGCCGTGTATAAAGCGTCAACGCGGCATGAATATCATCTGACTGAATAGCGGGAGCAGAGCCTGTTGACTGTCACCGACTAGCGAATGGTTGGACAGAATGAGGCGCAGCGGTGCCCAAGAGTGATTGGAATTATTGGAATCGAGACAAATCCAAACCAAGCTTGTCTCACAAGGCTGAGGACTGCTCCGATGGTGTGGTAGCGAATGGCAACGAGTAGACGAGGCTATGAAGCCAACCATATTGGGGCATTATGGATCTACATGTTATCGTGCGTTAGTATGTTGGGTGTGAACGCCCGACCACCAGTCCGAGAGAAGGTAGAATAACCGTTTCCAGTTTTCGTGATGCATGGCCTTCTCTGATCATTGGACGCCAACTCATGTGCGCAACTGGAGCTTGCGGAGTCACGAGGTAAGCCACAATGGTGTGCGTCAATTGTCGTCAAGCTGCAAGTTGATAAGCTGCTGTCTTCCCCATGCTTCTTGACGCTACCGAAGACTACTGATACGAGAGCCGCATACATACCAACATCCATAATAATGAGCTTTCCAATCCACGTGGCGCAAAGCTCGGAAACATTAGTTCAAGCTCCTCCAATTCCTCCGCCGAATACAGCCTCAGCGCACACAGCGCCGCCTTCGCCAACTATTTCTGTTGCGCAGACACCTGCCAAAAGCTCCGAGTGTTATTCCCAACAGCATCAACCAGCTCTTTCAACAACGTATCAGTGCCAATCTCACGACCTCTTAGGCGCTGGTGAGCCAATGACGGTGACCCAGATGCCGCGACGAGAACCTATGAAATCGTCCAATCCCGCGATCCCGAGAGAGGAGGCAGATAAACAGCCATGGAGATAGTGAGTCTACTATATGGAGTTCTGATTTCCTAGTTGAAAGCAGGACGCTGATGTTTGAGCAGCAGGGGTTATCCAGCCTTTTGTAGGTGGATGGCATCGGACGACGACTTCTTTGTTATCCGGAAGTTTGGATGTGCTAGTGCCCGGGCAACCCTCTTTTTACAAGATCAGATCACCCAGCTGGAGGAAGAACTTCAGTATCAGGACGACCTCTGCAGGCAAGCGCCAAAAGAGGATGCCGATTGTGGCACGTTTCGTCATGATCATTGGCCAAGGAGAAATCAGATCTTGGCTGACCTTGCGTCAAAACTTGAGCGATATCGTACGGACCCAGAGCGTGCAACGCCCTCTGATTTGGGGGATATCGCTAATGGAGCTGTAGAATCTTTCATTTTGAATCACTCTGCCTTAAAAGCTCGGCCCAAAGCTGCTGATTTTCAGATTGAAAATGTCAAACAATGGTTGCAGAATGCAAATGACCCAATTACTTCCGAGGAGGTCTCATTCATCGACAAACACGAGGATTTAATACCTATGGTGTCGAGGGAAGGAACGCCTCTGAGGAGGTTCCTCCTCGATAAGTTCGATCTCCTCAAATTGACATCTTGCATCAGGGAAAGAAAGGCGAGCTGCAGTTTAACCACTTTAGCCAAACCCGCCAACTAATGTAAACAGATGAACAAACGTCTTTATGACATCGAAGACTTCGAGATGGAGACCACAGTTTACGATCGAGACTCGCTGATCGATAAAATGGTCACTTGTCTGATTTTGCTTCTCGGTTTGGCAATGCTCATTGGCCCACTGTGGTGGCTTCAAGAAATGTCATCTGACCAGCTCAGTCCTCAAGTTCGTCTAAGTGTCATCACGGGATTCTTGGTACTATTCACCATACTGCTTAGTAACTTGACAGTGGCCCGACCTTTCGAGGTCTTGGCTGCTACTGCAGCCTATGGAGCCGTCCTGATGGTCTTCATGCAGCTTGGGGGTAATCCAGGCGTAGGCAATAAGACATAGCACGATGACTTCAGTGAAATCTGAAGCTCACACATACACAATCTTGACGATGACAAAAGTCGGTGTACTAACGCTGAGATGATGCGGATCATTGTCGAGCTTAGTTGAGGAAATTTGGGTTGACGAGATGAGAGCGGTAGTCCCAAGGGTGCGCTCTGAACTGCGTCGATTGCAGGTTTGAATTGGTTTTGCGATTTCGAGAAGGAGGACTGCTGCTCTTCTGTAGCCTCGACTATCGAGAGCGACCCTTGCTTGAGCCTATGGACGTCTTATCACTTTCTCCCAAGTGTCTGAGCGTTGTGGCAACGCAATGTTTTCCTTTCTACGAATATGGAAAATCAAGCGTGATTCGTAAGCTCATCGGTGCTGCTACTCAAGTCTTTCTCATCGTTGGAGTCCTCGTCCATAACCTCGTCTCCCTCGTCGATTTTCTCCCCCATCTCTTTCTTCCTAGCCATCTCCCCCCTCTTCATCCTCCTCAGTCTCCTCCGTTTCTTCCTCGCTACCTTGATTTCTTCGTCTTTCTGTCGCCTCCAGTCCTCTTTATCACGCTGTTGCATCTCAGCAGCAGCCACATTCTGGCGCTCCACGGCATTTGAGAGCTGAGATGCCAGTGATGCATTCTGCGATCGAAGTTCGGCAATGTCAGTCGAATCTGGAGCAGTTTTGGCGAGATCCTGGGAGGCGTAGAACTCAGCCAAGGCAGCATCAAGAAAGTGATCGGGGAATGACGGGTGTATGAGAACTTCATGGAAGCTATCGAAGCCGGGAGAATTTAGCGAATTGATATCCGAGGTAAATTGCGCAATAAAGGTGTAATCTGAGGGCACAACACCGCCAGAATTGCCATTGTTACCATAGGCGAAACTTTCGTAGCGAGGTTTGACGACATTATGTAGCTTCACGATAGGCTTTGTGACCCTGGGGAAGCCAATTGGCTTGAGCATGTGTAGATTTGTGATTGGAGCTGAGAAGTCCGCCAACTGTTTGTCGTATCTGCCCGCCGCAACTTCCCACTTATAGATCCTACCATCTCGATGCCCAGACAGCAAACAGGTACCATCGTAGCTAACTTGTATACACAGCAATGCGGAATCCGAATCTGGCGCAGTCCACCTGGCCGCGGGTGGAGGCTGAGTTGGCGTCGGCTGTGCAGCAGGATCACGTAACATTTGATGCAGGCCACCTTCACTGTAAAAGTCTATGAACTGGATACTCCCATCTTCACAACCAGCATAGACTGCGCGATCTGCTGGATCTAATGCCAAGCAAAGGGGGCTTGCTGAGAGCAGAAATGTATGAAGAGCATCACCACTGGAGTAGTCCCACACGATGCACGATTTATCTTCTGAAGCCGAAACCGCGATGTTGTTCTTGCTGAAGCTGTGGCCAACTACAATGGCAGTCACTACGGCTCGGTGGTTCGAAAGCGATCTCAGGGGAGACAACGGGACATCTTGGCCAGTGTCAGTTGTAGTGGAGGCCGAGAAGGAGAGAATGTTTGGAATTGACCAGACGTGGATGATCGAGTCTGCGGAGCCGGACAGAAGAAAGTTGGCAGTGGGATCTATGGCAAGACATGTTGTGGGCTGGAGATGATGTTGTGATGTCGATACTTGTCTGCCGGTTGCAAGCTACTTCGTCTAGTCAGCCCCAGCTCCACACGAAAGACTACTTACGGGGTATGGGTAGCCACACCTCCCACAATATCACTCTACCACCTTCTGTACCTAGCACGAGGGTCCCAGCCCCATGTGATTCTCCGGCCAGAGCAATGCTGTGGATTCTCTCAGGAAAAGGCACCACCGCTTCCTGATTGTTTCGGTCTCTACTGTAGACATGAACAACAGCCTTGCCTGCCTGTGCAGCGAAAACATGTGATGGGCTAACGGCTAGGCAATTTGGATTGGACGAGCTTTTTTTGAAGCTGGATTTGAGGGCTGGGAGAGGCTGGAAGTCGTGTAGATGTATGCCGGTAGTGACTATGTTGTTCAGCTTTTCAGGGTTCAACGTTGAAGCTATGAAAGTCTCTGTAAGCATCATGTGGTCGCCGATAGCTATTCACAGGATATGCTTGTTGTTGGACACGAAAATCTTGGTGCGTGTTCTTATCGCCCTGCATGACGCTAAGATAACGATGACTCGCTAGTGTCGGCTTCTTTCAACTTCAAATTCCTATATTTCCAAAGTGCAGCCATTGTGCGGCATTACGCCAATGGACGAGGGCAAAGGAGATCCAATCAAATTGATCATAACAATATTCCACATAGAAAAGGTGCACCAAAATTATCTGGAGTCCCACACGTCCTCCTTAGATAAATCTTTCACTCTCGATCTGATCGAGCTATTCACATCGCTACCTATCCCGTGCACGCCCATCCATTCAGAACAGCCACCCAGTATACGAGTAGAGGGTATTACCAGCTATAGACTCACACTGCATCAGCCACCTAATTTCAAATGTTCGACGTTACGACATAGCTCTTTGATCACCGATTTCGAGTCGAAGTATGGCGTCGAAATCGTATTCGACCTTTCAAATGTTACGCCAAGCGGGCAGCGGCCTATCAAGCTCGCGTTGTTCGATATGGACTCCACCCTCATCAAGGAGGAGGTGATCGATGAACTGGCTCGCTCAATTGGTATCAGCGATGCTGTCAGCGCCATCACAGCCCGTGCCATGAACGGCGATATCGATTTCGCAACCAGTCTGAAACAGCGGGTGGCCATGCTCAAGGGTGTTCCCGTGACCGTCTGGGAAGATCTGAAGAAGACTGTCACGATAGCAGAAGGAGCCAGAGAACTAATTGCTGGTCTGAAGAAAAGAGGCGTGTACACGGTAGTGGTAAGTGGGGGCTTCATGCCTATGGCCGTATGGCTAAAAGAGCAGCTGGGTCTGGATGTGGCAGTCGCGAATCAATTGCTGGAGTCGTCGCCCACAGACGAGTTTTCCTATCCACATCTTTCTGGCCAGCTGAATCCTGATGTCGCAATTGTCACGCCCGAGCTGAAGAGACAAACGCTTCTTCAGCTTTGCGAATCGAGATCGATACCCTTGTCTGAGACAATGGCTGTGGGCGATGGCTCCAATGATCTTCTAATGCTAGGAGCAGCCGGGCTGGGGATTGCATGGAGAGCGAAAGAGAAGGTCCAGATCGCTGCGCCTATGAGGCTGAACGGGAAGAGTCTAGCAGAGTTGCTCTACCTATTAGGCCCGAACGTTAATTGAATGACAGTCGAGCCTTGTATCTCGCCACGAAACCAAGTAGCTGCATCTGCAATGCCCTTACTGGACAAGATAATTCTGCGGTCCTCAGAGCCCTATAAGCCGTTACGTCGAGGCGCAATGTCTTTTACTAGAAGGAGATACAACATTCTGCATGAGAGAGCAAGAATAGGGGCTAGCAATCGCAGGCAAAAGCGCTCAATGGCTGTAAAGCATGGGTGTTCCAAGCCGAGAATGGCAGCATCGTGCGTCTCGACCCACGGGCAGGTCTTGTTTTGGGGGATGAACATTAGATGGTGTTTTGCGTTCTCTTCCTAGGATGATGATACGGTAGGGGATGACCAGGAACCCTTATAGACGCCTCTGCTACCCAACGGAGAATACCGCACCAATTCGTTTTCAGCGTGGACCAATGCCGCTCATATACAGAAAGGAAAGTGGTATCAACAGACAGACGGAAAACACAGAGCTCGAGGACTATAGCGGTCCCCTTTCACATGACCTCGCACTTACTGCCTCCGCCAGCCCCATCACCCTTTACTGATAGCGCGACACGTGCTGCCTCTGTGAACGCCTCAATGACGCCTCGGTTTCTTTTGGCCGAACATTCTGCATACCATTCATCAGCAACCTCCGTCCCCAATCCAGATTATCAACATACCGAGGTATCTTAGCGCTTGTATCCTCTTCGCAACCTCCAACCCCTGCTTATAATCAACCATAACCTTTTCCCTCCCACCTTTATTCACAGCCTCCTCCTCATCGCCCTCTCTTTCCCTCAAATCGCATTTCAGCGCGACGAGCACAAGTTTGACACCTTGACAGTTCTCCGCTATCTCGCCCACCCATTTGGATTCGACGTTCTCGAGCGAGTCTTTCGAGTCGACGCTAAAGCAAAGCATGATAGTGTGGGTGTCGTCGTAGGAGAGGGAACGCAGGCGATCAAATTCTTCTTGGCCGGCTGTGTCCCACAGGGAGAGCTCGATATGGACGTTATCGACGAATATATCTGAGGCGATGGAGTGAGCATAGAGAAATTGTAGGACATATGAGTAGGGTACCATGGACGTAGTTTTCTGGTGATCGTTAGAGCTTGTAATTCAATTGAGGTTCCGGGGCCTTATCACCAAAAACTGTTGGCTCGCTGCGACAAGAGAGAGGCACCTGTCAATCGCATCTCCGACCCAATTAAGGTAGAAAGCAACATACTATACTGTAGGAAAGTACCTGAAATACGCCAGGCGCATCAGCAGTGCCTTCCCCGCAGTCCCCAAACTGTATCTTACCCTCTCGTGAAGACATTCAGCAACGATGTCTTACCACACGCACCATCACCCCTACACCAAGAAGCCATCAGTCAATGCCCGAACAGAACCCAAGCCGAACAACAATACATACAAAAGCACAAGCTTCCGGTGGACCGTCTTGCTCCCTCCGCAGAGACCCATCTTGTATGATTCTCGAGCAAGCGGCACTCAGGACAAAGCGATACAGCTCAGCGAGGCGAAGGTCGTGACATGAGACGCGCAAAGCGACGATGTATCCTGTGATGCCAGCAAAGGAATGTATGAGAAACTTGCTGTTGCGCCTTGGTGTAACGCGAATGACGAGTCTACGCAGGGATGGGCGATGCGACTTTAGCCCCGATGCACAGATACACTAGAATAGTTCTAGCGGAAAGCCTGTGACCGATTGGTCCGTGCTTGCGATATCTTGGTACTAGTCTCGTTCTTTGAGCTGAATTGGGTCTAGGCCGAATCTATATTAGCTACCTTGCTTCCCATCTGGGATCAATAGCACATTTGGCGTATATCATATGCTACTGCCGTCTTGGTATGTAATCAGGGTCTGGCATATATGTATGCCATAGACCATGCATTGGACATCGTTTCGCGGAAAAGTACATATTGTAAAGGTGCATGAGAGCATTCCTACAGCCATTGGTGGAGTATCAACATGAGGACACGCATTCGGCAGGATTGCAGGGCTCTCCGACAGCATATATTGACTCATCGCTTTCTCTTTAATTATATTGGTTTCGAAGCCTCACAAGCCGGACGAAACTGCCAAGGTATCCTACGCTCGTGTCTTGCAACTAGGATCCGATGTCAAAATTGTTGTGGTAGATAAGAATCAAGCAATGACCATTCAGGTACAAACCAATATTGCCGTATCATCAGAATTGTCTTAAGAATCAGAATCGAGCTACCGACGATTGATCAACAGGACTGGATGACATTCGCTTTCGGAACTCGTGGTTTTGTTTCGAGACGAAGACATATAGTCATGTAGATAGTAAGTGCCCCAAGCGATGCCTACTCCAAGAACAGATCTCTCTACAGCTTCTTCCGATCGGGAAGGACACTGAGTTCCCCGCAGGCTCACCATCAATGATCTTCCCGCGCATCGAAGACGCGCTTCTATGACAAGGTTGTGCTTGCTGTCTTGTTATATGACCTAAGATGTTGGGGTCTGGCTATTTCTGCTTCCTTACTCAATCAACCGAAAAGCTCATCCTGGCCAGAGTTCTTCTTTAGCGACCTTTCTGACATGGTGACTGACTCCACACAGACGCTGTGCGACACTGCTCGCAAACACGCTAGCTACCCTTTCCATTGAAATGTGGTCTTCCCTATATCCTGCCGATATGCCAGTCTTCCCCAGATGCACGATGTCTGGAGAGTCATCGCGGCTAACCCAAGTGGACGTTTGGGGGGGTTCCAGGTCTTTGTAAAGCGCCTTCAATTCTTTCTCGATGCTGGTTGCTTGTTTCCCAACCAATCCACAAGCAACAATCCTGTCAAACCAGGACAGATCCACAGAGACATTGAGGCCAATCCCATGACTGGCAATATTTCTCCTCAGATGTACACCAACGCTACAGATCTTTCGGTCATCTGAAGGGGCGCCAGCCCATACACCTGGATTCGTGGTGGTGTGAGTCATGAGCTTGAAATGCATGCAGGTAGCCATAACAGAATTCTCCAGTAACGCAACATGGCTTCGGATGTTCAACTCATGCTCCTTCAGCGATACGATGAGGTATGCGGTCAATTGACCGGGGCCATGCCACGTCGTTTGTCCACCCCTTAATGCCTCATAGAACTCGGCCTTTCCCCCTGCCTTCAGGTGGTATATCTGAGTTTTAGATAGTCGGCCAATCTCTCGCCTGCCACACGTATATGTTGGTGGGGTCTGGAAGGTAAGGAGGGTGGGATGGGGAGTTGGTATATCATTAGGAGCGGCTTTGTGATCTAAGTATACCCGGACCAGGCGATCTTGAAGGGCAGCTACGTGGAGATAATGCGTCAAACCAGGGAGGTGAAGATGGCGTAGCTGTACCAAGGGTCTCATCAGGCGTAACAATGTTATATGTCAGGGTAGGAGGCATTTTCGCTCTAGGATCGTTTGTTAGTACATAGTCCCAACCGCGTCAAGCGCATGCCGCGGAATTCGCTTCCGCATGCAGACGTCGCTCACGGGTTGAAAGTGTTCAACAACACAGTATCCCTGGCTTCTCTGCCAGCGGTTCTTACATTCATGTCGCGATGGCACCGACAGAGATAGGAAAGAAGAGCAGCTCAGCCAAGAACAAAGTAGCAAAGTTACCAAGGTTACCCAAGCGTGCGTGCCAATAGATCTTTGTAACGAAGCCATATAGGACTTATTGATCCTAGATGCGCGCATTCAGAAGCGACCACTTCTACGTCCTAGCATACCCTCACCATATGCTAGTGCCGACCAGCAGAAAGTGGTCTACGTGTCCGCCAAAACCCCCTTTGTCTCTGCCGTTAAACGTGTCCGCAAGCTCCTCACTGAGATTGATAAGCGCTCCATGGGGAAGGTTGACCTCTTGAACCACAAAGGCAGTGACAAGCAAAGGTTAAGGATGGTCGGTGAGAATCCGGCTGCTTTAAAGAGCAGGGAGCCGGAGGGAGTGGTCCTAAAAGCAACGAATAGAGCCATCGAGAATGTGCTGCAGCTAGGGCTATACTTCCAAGGGCAAGATGATTGCAGCGTACGATTGAAGACTGGTACTGTAGGAGTGGTGGATGATATAGTGGTGTCTGATCATCCAGTTGCAGCTCAAGGTGATGAAGGAGGAGATGAGGAAGAACTACCAGAATCTCGAGTCCGTAAGGTGACAGTCGTAGAGATCACCATTAGTCTCAGGTGAGACAGACTAGGGCGGCATGAATTGAATGCGGAAGCTCTGCTACGTCAGCCATATTCACTAGCCACTGAATGTCCTTTCATGGATCGCCACAGCTCCCCGGTATTCTGATCGGCTGGTTCGAAAGCTCTTGTAAGTACCATGGTTTGGTGCTACATCAAGATGTGCAGAGCTGATTGGGATTCAGCGCCGCCAAATCATCTAATGTGAAAAACGGCTACAAATTTTCATAACAGTACCAGCATCCGCTTTGGAAGAGTACTAAGCGACATGCCTCACAAGCACTAGCAGAATTATACAAAACACAAGGTTCTATATGGGGAAAATAATGCAAGTTGATATACGCATTTGCGGTATGTGCAGATGTATTGATCGAAATCATGTGTAGCCCAGCTACTGGGTGGGCAGGAGATTGATCCCATGATAGAGCATCTTGACAAGAAAGGTATAGATCAATGAGGGGTCTAGTGTCCTAATCTCTCTACACATTGAGAGGTTAGTCAGTGCTTACATTGAGTCTGCTCGTGTTTGACAGACCTATTAAAACTCCATTGGGATCCGATGGGACAAGTGTCGCTCCTAGTAAGCATACAAGATGTGGCAGGCTTTGGTGTACTTCTCCCGTTTGTGACATGATTCGTCTCTGTTGCATTACGCTTCGATGTAGACCGAGCAAATCACGGCCAGAATGGAGCTTCCAGTTGAAGAGATCTTGAAGAACAGTAGCTGCTGACCTAACAGCAAACAATAGATCTTGCACTCTGCTCAACACTATCATTGTTCTCATAAATCAACGTTGCCCCTTCGTAAAAAGACCACTGCTTTGCCCGATGAGGCTCAAGAATGGGCACAAATCCCAAGCATATTCAAACCCCCGATAGAACTCCCGTGCATGCAGCCAGATTTCGCTCATCCGCAGCTCTTGCATTCAGGACCTCGGATATCATCCACCGTACCGACCTTCCGCCCTCCACTGGCTCCACTACCCCCTCCACCACCACCACCTCCTCCTCCACCGCCCCCAGCCCCAGGCCTTGGTCCGGCTCTTACACTGGCACCTGCTCGGTTCCGATTTCTAACATTGAACTGTGATTGTTCTGCAGCGGAGTAGGCATCAAGCTAGATCACAACGACTTATTAGAAACCCCATCTCAAGTCGCTTAGAACACGAAGGGCGCACCGAGAATAGGGTTGTGACATAGAGCCCGAAAAAGGAGTAAGAGCCATTGACGAAGTTTCGTATTTTAGCTGATAGCGGAGGACTGTGGAGGGTTAGCGCCCGAAATCTGGAACAGCATGTTCCTCGTACCTTTGCAGCACTTGGCCGTTGGATAGATAAGGCCGCGATGGTGCGACTGGTGTAGACATGATTACTTCGAAGTCGGGTATTAATTTTAGACTTGGGGATACATCAATAGGTATGCCACGTTGAGAAGGTTGCGACCTCCGGGTAGCAAGAGTGAAGAATTTCCAACAAATAGAAAATTAAGCCCAAGCCGCACTTCACCTGCTCAATCACCATAATGTTGGAAACTGCGAAGCTGAAATCATGGACTCAAAGGTGAATCTAAGGTATTGCGACAAGACAGAACAGTTGAGCTCATCCCTTGTAGAAAAGAAAACGTACGTCTGAAAAGGCCACCATGGACGATGAGGTCGACACCTCCAAGCCAACAGCAATATTTGAGCCGAAGAAAGGGAGAACTTACACTCTGAGCATTGCACTTCCTGGCAGCATTGTTACGAAGTCAGTCCTACTCGCCGTAGATCTTTCCACGCTTATGAATAAACTCCAGTGCACAAACGCCTGAACTTCAAACGCTTTTAGTAGGGCAAATTGCTCGCGCTCTTGCTGTCTTCTGTGTTGACGAAGTGGTAATATTCGACGACGGCCACGCAACTACGTCCAATCATGATGTCGAAGTAACACAGCAAGCTTCCTACACGGGCTATACAGACCCAAATTACTTCTTAGCCCATATCCTCGCGTATCTCGAGACGCCTCCATATCTACGGAAACAATTGTTTCCCATGCATCCAGATCTTCGACTTGCTGGAACTTTGCCAAGTCTTGACATGCCTCACCACCTACGTAGAACAGATTGGTGTCAATATCGCGAAGGCATTGCAACATCTCAAGACGTGACGACTAAAACTCGTGGAAACCCTGTCAAGAAGCTCAAGCCCAAAGTATCTAAGGTCATGACACGAGTTGACACAGGCCTTCACCAGGCAGTTTACGTTTCAATTGCTGTACCCACCCAATCTCGGTTGACAGTCAAGTTTAGAGACTCTGATTTCTTGAATATCCCTTCAGGTGAGCTCACGGCTACTGCGGTGGCTCCTTCAACACCCCGTGAAGAGGCCGGCTATTACTGGGGCTACAGTACCCGATCTGCATCATCACTCTCTACTGTTCTGACCGAGTGCCCGTTCGACGGCGGCTACGACCTGACAATCGGGACATCTGAGCGGGGAATTTCTTTGTTTGATCTCAACGAATCTAGTGCCAAAGCGCAAGCTGTCCCAGAATTTCGTCACATGATGGTTGTGTTCGGAGGAGTGGCCGGCTTGGAAGTTGCTGTCAAGGCAGACAAGGAGCTGGCCCAAATAGGCGTTCACAGTCCAGAGGCCTTGTTTGATCATTGGGTAAACCTGGTTCCCGGACAAGGTAGCAGGACAATACGAACGGAGGAGGCCGTCTGGCTAGGATTGATGGGTTTGAGAGATCTGGTACTGAAGAATGGGATGTGACTTTCCATGACACGACACCCTACGAGCCGAACCCGATCCCTATAGAGGGTTTGATGTGGGCTTGAGAAGTCATGATTTATCTATGGCTGTGCTGTTTACGTTCACTCCGATCCTGGAAGGGCCTGCACCAGCCTCCAAACGGCCCCAAGCAATCCTCTCACCATACTTCCACAGCTCAACATCCATCTCACCAAATCGACTATTCCGCACCATCTTTTTGGCCACAACACGCATCAACTTGGACAGATGACGATATCTTAGCTTCGGTCTTCCTGTCGCGTCAACTTCGGATCTTAGAGCAAAGCTCTCATCGAAGTCAATCATGGAAGCTGGATCATCTCTACCAAATTGAGATCCATAGCTCATGACTCTCAGACATAACGAGAAGACATATTGAGGCTTCAAATCCGCGCCGTTGTACGACTGATGGACGTCCATTTCGCCCCCTAGATCAAAGACTGTGTCAAAGTTTGAGACTGCGTTCACAGGGTGCACCGAGACTGAACTTGTGTTAGTAGCCTCACTCATTGTTGATGAACTGCCCTGAGATTCAGAGCGAGGTTTTATGCTTATGTGCCCCTTTATCTCCCCGCCCAACATCAATTGGGATATGAGCGGCCATACACCAGCCTCGGCATCTGCATCAGCCGTCCCTTGAAGGCCCCAGATTGCGAAGCGGGCTTCGGTCGCCAAGATGTCTACGGTAACATCAAATTCTGGAAGAGACCATACTCGACGAGGGATATTCGCATGTTGCTCAATATAGCACATATCGTACATGGCGTATATGGCGTTCATATACATTCCTGTGAGATCCATACCTTGTCTGCCACGCTTGTTGATAATAGCGTGGATTTCGAAATCTTCGGGCACCCATGGCAATACTGGTAGGGCGACAAGATCCGTGGGGAGAGTACTGGGGGTACTTAGCATTCATCACTTTGCTTTCCCAATGCTTCTCTGCTGAAGAAACATACCTGGGGAGTACAACGTTTGCCTTGTTGGTAGGAAGAGTGAAAGAACGACTCGACGCTAGATACGATAGGAGAAGAGTTGCAAGGGCCAGCTGCCCCATATTGAGTCACGACGGAACAGGCGATGAGCTTCTGTGAAGATGCGGAATACGGGACGTGATCTGACAAAGCTTGGAAAGATAAATTGAATGCGCTATTTGTTCGTGGTTCCTCCGGATTGCGGATAGACGTCAATGAACCGCGCGATATGCGGTGGTAAAATGCGCACCAATATAGCCTCTTTCAAGCCATCCATGAACAATCTTCCGCCTCAAGCACCCTCTTAGCTCGCTTGGAACACCGAAGACAGGCTCAATAGCAAAGCCTTGAGCTCTGATTGACATGAGCAATATTCATCGACAGCCAAAAATGCAATTTGGATCGCAAGGGTATATAGCAAAATGAACCCCCACCTTCCCGTATGCCCCTTATCTCCCACCCACAAACATCAACACAGTACCAAAGTCATAATCCCTCTCACTGCGCCGCAACACTCATCCTCAGCTGCCTCTCCCTCTGCTGCGCCTGCAACACCAACCGCTCAACCGCATACCCCAACCTCTCCTTCTTCCCCCTCAACTGCTTCAGCCGCAACGCCTCCCTGCTCCCCTCCCCACTCATCCCCACACTATGCCTCTCCGCAGCACCACCGCTACCTCTCGCTCCTCCGCCCATAGAAAGCCGCCCTTCGCCAATACGGCCTTCGAGCAGTTCGGTGCGCGCAATGAGAGCTTGTTCGCGCCGGGCGAGCTTGTCGATGTGCGTTTCGACGCGGGAGAGGAGGGAGTTGATTTCGGGAGTTAGGGAGGCGAGGAGGGTGGATTGGGCGGCGTGGATGGTGGGTTCGGGGAGGAGTTCGAAATGCTAGGTTTTGTTAGCGGATCCCAGAAGAGCGGATCGTAATGCAATTGGGCTTGACGATGACGAGGAGGTAACGGATTGGGTGTTATGCACATGAGAAAGAAAGACGTACGCGTGTAGTTTGTAGCACTTTGGCTAGCCGTGGGAAGTCGTTGACGCCGGAGTCGAGAATGGAGATGCTGGAGGAGAGGAGGGCGTTCGTTGAGCGTAATGAGGATACACACGATGCAAGCGAGTTCGCCATCATGGGCTTGCTGTTGTAGCCCGCGAATCTGTCGCAATTGATGGACTCACGCTGTTGTGATGCAGCGGAGACTTGGCGCGGAAAGATGAGCGCATCCCGCCAAAAGCGGCGTTGGATCCTGAAAGCTCAACCTCACATACAACAAAGGTACCATCGGCAATTTATCTCCCCAAAATTACAAAGCCCACCTTACTAGAGACATACCACTTGCAAAAGAGCAATACTTGCCATCATGTCCCTCCTAGGCAAAAAGTTCTCCGCGCCCGTCGGTATGCTTCACTCCTGACCTCCTTCGAGTCCCACCAGACCTTCTTCGCTACCAAAAGCTAACTATAGAAAAAGCACAGCCAATGGCTCCTTTCTTCATCGCCGGTACGTCTCTTCCATTCTTACCTCAGCGCCATCACTTTATAAGTCGACAACGAAGCATAAACACTACCTCAACCCCATTTCTCATCAGCAGAAAAGGCAATTAACGGCAGTGATAGCGCGGGACTCGCCCATTGCGCTCGCGAAAATCTTGATCGTCTAGGAACTTTCATATGATGGTAGCTGATACAATCATCGAATAGGTCTCATAGTGATGTACGGCATCAATTCCGCCGCGACTGCCCTGGCAGCCTGTACGTAACTTGCGCCTTTATTCTACATTCCTTCGGCCTTGACCCTAGGGAGAAGATGTTGGACCAAAAACGAGCTGACTTCCTTCCCTTCCTGAAGCCCCACAATTCAAAGATGACCCGAGGAATCCGAATAAGAAGCCGCAGGCACCGAAATAGAGACTTGGATGTGAGGAGACTGGGGATGATGTGGGGGACGGGCATCGTGAAGAGATGAGAGATGGTAGAGAAGGGGATTACTTCATAGAGGATTGGAAGGAATAGAAGCTGTGAAGGCTTGGCCTTGGGGATAGTGACATGGGAGAATAGTGACTGCGATGTGCTGCTGGTGTATACTATGTCTCAAGAAAAAGCCATGAAAATGGAGAACTCATTCACACTATTCGGGCAATCACTTCTGGTAGGGATAAGACAGCAAGATAAAGTGTTGGTAATGTCTACCTAAGGTAACGTAAGTACGGTTACATACCAGTCCCTAGCATATCCGCTCCCGCGGTACGTCCCATCACTGTTAAGGCCCTTACTAGCGTTGAGTTTATCATTCTCATACCCTTACAGGGGCCTGCAGAGAGTTTCTGACCCACCGACCCTCTTCCTCTCGGGAATACTCTTACTCAAACGTCAATCTTCAGTCAGTCATTTTGTCTGTATGAGGTTTTGGTGCAGTTCTCCGTATCTACTTCATGTTGTATATTCTACTTTAGGGTTCAGCGCTCCGCGCGCCGGATGAGTCCTCGAGAATGAAGCATTTCTTCCTCGAGCGTCACTACCCTCTCACCCTCTGAATTGCACAATGTTACTCAATCTTCAGACATCTTATATAGATATAAATATATTTCCGACCGCCGTCTGCTTCATATTCTAGCCACATCTATTTTTGTCAGTCACGGCCGATTTGCAAAGCCTCATTGGCATCCCCTGCAAAGTCCTTCGCAGCCCTCCAGGTGTCTCAGATTCGTACAAGGGAAAATACGATAGGTTTGCTCCCAGACTCGTATGAATCGAATGTCAACGTGTTGCCCGAGTGTCCGCTCCCTGAAAACAAAACATGTCTATATACGATCGAAAGGCTACAGAAGGGCCTGATGTACGCTCGTAGTTTCTCAGCGCAACGTAATGTTTCCCCAGGGTCCGAGTTGTTCATGCATCTATATAAATAAGACTTGAAAGATGCACTGTGTGCTGAGAGTCCCGAAGAACGAGAAAGATGCACAGCGATGTTTATGGCCGAAGAGAGGCTCATACAAGAGAAGCATCTTTTACGACCTTTGAAGAACAATCAAGGTGTGGAGATGGAGGATCAGTTACTTAAGCTGCGGGAACTGCAATACTAGGTTCGATACGGCGACTATCTCAATATCTTTTCAACATGGCTGCGTATCCATGCATACAAGAACAAATTGGAGAACTGGCAACTGTTGTCGGGGAACAATTATTGGTCCGATATAGCAGAAAATCTCAAAGTCGAGGAGGCAACGAAACAAGATGCAATACGTAAAGGGTCTGTCATCGACAATTACGAGCTAGACACTACCGTTGCCGTCAGCACGGCTTGTTGGGATCTTGGTATCTCCAAGGAGCTTGCCGTCTGGTCGATAATGGAGTACGGTAACCGTAATCTCCGAGTCCACCGTGATTTGCTTGATTTGAGATCTGAGGGCAAGTTCCCATTACTCGCAGAATTTTTTTGTGCAGATAATGATGACCTCGATTCGACATTCTCGGAACTGACATCTGAGACCGATCTATCTTTGTTGAGAACCATCATTCAGACCGAACGAGACACATGGTTCGATACCAGTGATAATCCCGACCACCCAGACGAGTGGATCCCAACGACAGCGCTCCGCCACATCAGGAAAGATGCATTAGAAAGGCTACCAAGCCTAGACATCCTGCCTTGCGGATGCACATTCACGGTTCGTATTTTTCGAACTCGTGTCTGGTTATCCTTCGCTAATTCATTTTTTTCGAAGGCCGCATGCGTCGAACTCTGGCTCCTGAACTCGAACATCCTGGCATATGTATGAGATTTTCGAACCTGTCCCATCTTCGAGATTTTCGAACTGACACTTTGGACCTAGCTAGAGAAGGGCGGCATAGGACTCCATACTCGGCCAGCATGCGGTTCGTATTTTTCGAAGATAGTGGTTAATGGCTAATTCGAATATTTCGACGTCGCGATTGTCAAAGCTGCCTTCGGGGGGGTTATCGACTTAGATGTGGTATGATTCGAAAAGGTCGAGGTTCGAAAATATCGAATTGATACTGGCAGATGAATCTACTAGGCGCTCAAGACGTCTTCGAAATAAAGTACTCAGCAGCTGAGATCGTACGTTTTTCTCGAAGCTTCGAGATTTTCGAAGATCGTGATTAGCAAACAACAACTGAGGCAAGCGAACATAGAGAAAGGGCTGAAGCTATCTGAAGAGAAATTGGCTCGCCAGACTGCGGCGAGCCAAGCGGATTCATCGACCGCAGGCAAGAAGAGAATGGTTAAGGGAGAATAGCAAAAGTCGACAAGGTTTCAGAAGCCTTGCCACGAAATGCAAATTCCACAAGGAGCTCAGGCGCATCAATGCTGAGCTTGCCATCCTAGATGAGGATGATCATTCGTAAACTAACTCTCTAGCCGATGGTAGGTATCTAGATCCCTCACAAGGGTTAGGGACAAAATCCGGTGCCGACTTAGAGTGGTAAGAAAAGCCGTACGGTAAGTATTAATGGACCTTGGTGCTTGCTTCAACTCCGGGATCGAATATACCTCATGTCGTCGTACATCATAGACCGATCGTCGATGGCCTGTCGGTAATCTCTTGAGTCCTGATGATCTTGGAAGAAATGTGCCCGTGCTCAGTATCAACGCAAGAGTTGCAGTCGGTTTCTGATGCCTGACGAGGCCGACCTGGGTCAGACGGTCGACGCAGCACAGATGAATGCATGATGTTGCATCTCGCATGGCTTTTAACGGTCTACACATAGTCTTACCCATTTCAATTGGCCTGCTGCAATGATATGCAGCCCTAAATCAGTTGCAGGACGATAGAGGCAGGTCGGCGAGATATTCTAAGAGTGTGCGCCAAGAAGGATGAGAATACGAAAGGCTTCAGCCCTTCACGAGGGTCTTCGCAAGCATTTTCTACCACGAAACGATTCTGGGCCAATTGATGTTTCCGAGGACACCCTTTCGGTTTTTACCGAATGCATGCTGACAATACTCGCATGGCTGACTAATTATTCGGCTGCGAGACGTTCGCTTCCGAGGGAGTTCATTGGCCACTGGAATGATGAGCGTAGTACAATGCAACGCTCTCAAGGCGGAGTAGTCCAGCAGTTACGAGTCTTCCCAAATCTGGTGCGGTCTATTGGCTATGGAATCGGGGATCGTGCTACGTCCTTCATACATCCAGACCGCTGCAGCCTGCTTTTGATTGAACTAGCCAAACTCCTCACCCATCTCCCAAGTTATCTAATTTATTTGCAGAAGACCTCATCAGACCTTTTCCTTGTCATACACATACTAAGTTTGCAGCTCTACAAGATTACCCACGGTAGACTGACTAAATCGGAAGAGCAACTGTCCTAGTCCTGCAAATAAGTCCGAAGCTCCCAGGAGAACATATATATATAACACCATAATGCTGATCCGAAGAGACCCCGGCAGCATCATCTATGGCCCACTGCCAGAGAATACGGCAAGGACATCCATCCTGGTCGCAATGCTAACAATCGCCATGTACATGGCCGCCCTGGTAGACCTCAAAGCGCTCACCATCTTCAAGAGACGAAACACACTCTATTTCTGGTCCTTGTTGATCACGTCCTGGGGTATCATTGGCCATTCTCTTGGCGTGATACTCAAATGGTTTGTGGGTGACTGTCCTCGGGAGGTACACACGGCCTTCTCCTCCTTTGGATGGTGGGGCATGGTGACCGGACAGAGCCTGGTACTCTACTCGCGTTTGCATCTCGTGGTGCGCGACGAGCGGATCCTGCGCGCCGTCTTTGTGATGGTAGTCGTTGATTTCTGTCTTTTCCAGGTCCCCACCACGGTCCTGTCATTCGGTAGCACCCGAACGGATGCCCGCGTGTGGCTGACTGTATATCACATTTACGAGCGCATTCAATTAGTCGTATTCACAATCCAGGAGCTGATCATTTCGATCATCTACATCCGTGCAGCTTTGATCTGGCTTTCACCCGGTGACCCTGAAGGCATGCGCCACACAAAGCAATTTCTAATCTACCTCAACGTCTTGTGTATCGCTCTCGACCTTGCTATTGTCTACGAGGTGTCTAGCAATAAGTGGGTATACGAAGAAGCCTCGCAGTCCCTAGCATACGCCATCAAGCTTACGCTCGAATTCGCTGTCCTCAACAAAGTCATGGAGGTTCACCGCCTTGGTCCAGGGGGATGCACCACCTGTCACCGCAGATTCGCCTCACAAAGCGTCCACAGTCTTACCGAGCGCGCTGTTGGCCACGGCAGACGTCAAAAACATTCAACAGCGAAGCAAGGGATCTCAAGACAGAGCTACTTTGGGGCTCCTTGGCCAGGAAGTAAATCGAAACGGTCCAAACCCTTGGCACCCTTTGATGAAGAGAACTTGGTAGAGAACCCATTGCCGGTTGAAGTTATTGCGGTAACTCCAGACGAGTCGGACCCAGCGTCTGTGCAACTCGAAGGCGTTGCGGCAAGCAAGAGTATTGTTGTTACATCTGAGTCTGCTACGCGGTTCGAGGGTAGGGATAGAATTAATGGTACGGGATCCAGAGAAACATGATTGGAAATCCTATTCTCTGGCTGCTGCTGCAGTATGGTACTACGGCAAACACTTATGAGCGCTCAAGATGTTCATCACGAAATAGCGGTAATCCTAAGTGCAAAACGTATCGAGTGTATCCAGGGCAGGGCAATTCATCTTCACTGATCTAGTATTGACCCAGTGTGCCGCTTTACTCTCATTGGCGTTGAGACACCACATGGATGAGGGTAGGTGAAATATGTTTTGCTTCCACTGATGCAATATTCTTGCAAATATTGGTCTCCTGAACTTATGACCTGTCAAAGACAATGATATTCCTCCTTGAGTCATTCCGACTCATCGAGGAGAACCTCCGGAAATTTGATTATTGCAAGGGGCTAGCAGGTGATAACCAAACGTATCGTGGCAGCGATCACTCAAGGGTATTGCTGTTTTATGCTGGCCGTGAATACACGTCATTCGGTAGAAAGACCAACACCTATGAAAAGGTTAGATTACCCGGTTCACGACAATCTTTTGCGATCAACATTACAACAAGCGGAGACCTTCGCAAGTTTCCTCCTGACCAGCGCATCTCATGGATAACCGTTTCACTCATACAACACAAGACCTCGCGAATATTCTCCGAAATATTCCGTCGTCCTCAAATTACGCAATCACAGCTTCTGTCCTGCAACTGGCATCACTATGTTGTATCAGACCACTCAGAGACCCTAAAATTGTAAAAACAGCATCGCTTCCTGTTCCATGAGTGCTATTCCGCTCGATCCCTCATCTTCTACATCTTCATGCATCCTACATCGTACTACGTATCACAAATCGGGTCTACTACTGATCATATGCATATTTGATCATTGTCTAAAACCCATCATCGACGTCCAACCCACCGAGACTGGGCGAAGATCTTTCAGCGAAGTGCACAGTAGCGATATAGAGAACGCATGAGTTATCGAGATACTCAACTACTTGTAAACTTCAGTGATACAGACAACAAACAGCATGACTAGATGCATGGAAGAGTCACAACACCATCAGATGTGATATGGATTGAAATGTCAACCAAACAAGCAATCAATAACGTCGCCAGGTGGAGTAATGCGGAAAACCTGTACCTCGATCGATATTCTCGTATCGGCCTTACAAGGTACGGAAGCATTGCAAGAAGAGCGATGTTACGAATCTTGCTTCTCTTGTGGCATGGGAATGGCTAATCAACTTATGAGAAAACATTGCACAAGAGATCGAAGATATCAGTCCAATACATACAAACATCTTCCCATACTAGATCATTCCCTTACTCTCATCTCGCTTATAATCTCACAAGTCGATCCTGAAATCATCCCATGACCTGAAAACCCCTAACCAAAACCGTTTCGCACTCTTCAACTTAACATAAAATTAATCAACCTTCCACTCTCAAAATATCAGTCCAACTATCGCTCCCCAACACCCATACAAACCTTCCATCCAGCACAGAGAACATCGCCACACACTTACCAATACCCCTTAACCGGCTCCCACATATCCATCTAGCTAGAAGTCAAAACAATGGCTCGATAATACCCAAAAAGCGACGATCCCCACACAAGCTCGATTACGACCTTCGTGAAACAATGCGAGCAGCTCATCAGAGGATCATGGAGGTTTAGGGCAAGGATACTAGAATCAATGATACTAGTAGCCAATCCACCGTCCCTACTTACTTGCCAACCTTCCTACATGCATATACCACCCATTCCAACCCCAGACCGACCCCTTTCTGTTCCTAACCCTGAAATAGAAAAGTTTTTACGTCAGTGTAGACCCATGTAGATCTGTAACAGGAAAGAATAGCCACAAAGAGGCCACAGTGAAAAATGTTGTCTCACTGCCTGTAGTTCTACCTAATCTCATACTCAAAAGGTCCAACACTTCTCCAGGCAACATACATACATCCTCAACTCAACCTCCCAATCCTACAACCAAAACCCAAGTGATGTTCTCAAAAAGTACTATCTATCCCCATCCTCCTTCCCAAACGGCTCAACTCTACTTCAACTCTCTCAGCACCACCCTTCCCTTCCCACCCAACCCCTCATCCCCATCACCCTCCATATCCAAGCACCGCGAATCCCCCCGCAAAATATCCTCATCCCAATAACTCACACACCTCTCCCTCTTCGGCCGTCTTTCCTTCCGACGAAGCTCAACATCAGGACTCAGCTGAGCCAACGCATCGGTAACTTGGTCGTCGCAAATGGTGAAGTCTCGGCCAGACTTTGATGGATCGGGCTTAGCTTCAAGGCTGACGCGAGCCTTCTTCCGCTTCGGAGGCTTGTTGAGATGGCCTTTGGGGGTCAGTGGGTGGGCGAAGTGCAGCGCGCCAGTGGGTTGAGTTACGGTGTCGCAGTTGCGGTTATGGAATCTTGATGGTGTGGTTGTAGGATACTGCACTGGGAGACGGGTAGGCGAGGGGGGAGATTTGACAGGACTGATGTTTTCTTTGTTGCTTGACGCACTGAGCGTCTTGTGAAGCCTTGGGGTCGGCTTCGGCGTGGAGATTTGGGGTTGCCTTTTCTTGGACTTGTTCGCCGTCGCGGAAGGTGTGCCTGAAATTGTGCTTGCAGCTAGAAAGCCCATGCCACTTGGCTGCTTTTGTACCATATCTGGATCGCTGTCATCAGCGTCGATCAGTATCTTTATGTCGTTGAGCCAGCCTTCTATTTCCGCGCTATGGTGTTCCATAGTAATTGGAGAGGAGGTGGGTAGTGTCAATGGTACCCCAGGACTTGGAATATGTTCTCCACCATTAGAGCCAGGTACTGACGAAGACCACGGCAGGCAGTGTTCGAATTCGGGGAGACGTAGTTCTTTCGGCGTCTTGGCCGGCTGGCTATATAGGGCCGATGGTGTTGCGAAGCCGCTACTGATGGGTTCCCTGCCTCTGCCTTCGCCGCATGACCGACGAGAAACGCTAGCAGACATAGAATTTGGGGTGGGAGAACTAAGGTTTGGTAATACAGGTAAGTGGGTGATGTGGTCTTCCAGCGATCGGTGGGCAGTGGGATCTATGCTGGATGTCTCTCTTCGGATTGGAGATTTCTGATCAGTACGAAAACCTCGCACCGGATACTGCCTTTGTAAGTCCGAATTTGGTCCGCTCGGCAGTTCTTCATCGGTGTGCGGGGAAATCGGCGTCTCGAGCTTTTTTGTGCAAAACTTATTGTGATGGTCGGTACCCCCAAATCTCGCTGTACGGATCTGCAAGATGGGTAATCGAGGCATTTTCGAGTTGGACGAGGGCCTGCTTTGTGGACTCCTGAGGTCTTGTAATGCAGCCGCAGCATCCTGGAATATCATCGATATCTTTGTACCATGGCTGGAAGTGGGAGTGGAGCGTGATAGATCTGGGACTGGTCTCCGCCTTCTCGCGCTATTTGGTGTTGCTATTTGGCGCGTCCTGGCAAAGGTCCCGGTGAGATTGGCGGCAAGAGCTTCATTTTCCGTGCTGATGATTGGGGTCGTGGCATTGCCTGGTATGGAAGTGCCATTATCCTCCGCAAGGACGGCTAATTAGACCTCCCTCAGTATTCATCCACGCTTGCAGGCTTATCACGAGTGTAATAGCACATATTAGGGATGGTCGATGCTCTGGACATCGAACGTAGACTCACCATTTTTAAGATCATGCGCTCTTGTACGCACCTTGCTTTTCTTTGGAATTGAGCGACACGAGGCAGTAGACATGGCTGACGATCGATCTAGACTCTCAATTCTCTACAATCTGATTTTGAACGAGATGCCTGACGCGAGAAAGTGGAGAAGAGGTTTGATTAGACTGTAAACGCTGGGGAGAATGAAATGTTCTGTACAGAATGAATCTAAAATTCTGCTGGATATTTGCGGAGGTGGTACTCTGATGTACGTGATTACTGAGAAGAGATAGCTGGATACCGGGGAATATTGCTTGGAGACACTGCCAGCCATGACTTCCTCATGAAAACCGAACCAGAGACCGAGGACTATTGCTTTGAGAAAGGAAAGCGCGATCAGCATCTAATCCAGGTACCGCATCTCTTAAGCGTTGAGTGGAACACCGCAAAGAGCCTATGGAAATTCGGAGCCTCAAGGTCAACGGCATCAATCCAGCGATGTGTCTCGCGTGAAATCTCCATGTCCGACGATGTCAACGTGCTCTTCGGGACCCTGAAGTGGGTCCTTCAAGGACGCGAAGGAATGGAAATATTCCCACGCATTATGTACGGCATTTGAATGAAGGAAATCGCCGAAAATAGTGGGGGGAGGATTCACACTGTTTCGTGTGGAGGAGATACTGGGCGGTGCTACTCCAGCTACTACGCCACTCCACGACAAAAGTCAGGAACGCAATGCTGTGAAAAGCGCAGCAGACGAATGGACAAAGTAGGAACACCTACTGTGCTTATGTCTATGATCACATAATACAGCATTTCCTGTGAGCTGAGATAAGAAAGGGGGCGCAGTTGAAACTATTCAGAATCCATGATCGGCATAAGGATTCATAATTGGTGGTGGCCGGATCCAAGCCAACCATGGTTCCACATGTCATACCACATGTTCATACCAGATGGCAGTGGCGTGGATGTTGTTGACTGTGCTAAGGTACTAGTAGTACTATATTGATCTGATAAGTCGCTTGAGCTTGACGCCAAGGCGCCAGTAGGATTAGGATTAGTTCATGATGCTCTGGATTGACCAGTGTGAACTATCTAGTTCTATGACATGGGCAGGCATCAAGATCATGAAACATAGCCCTCCTTTCTCCTGGTCCACATCCTTAACCTGCGACAGCGCCAAGAAGAGCGCTGCAGACTGTACTTAGGACAATGCAGTCTGCACGCCTATCCCTGCATGTCGTAGAACTACTTAGCCTCGTGTCTCTTGTATTCTATCCGGTCTGGCTCCTCAGAGCGTCACCGCCACCAACAGTCTGAGGGGGTGATCATGAGCTTCGTGGCACGTTTGCCGTGCGCCAGTTGGAGCAAGTGGAGGAATGGGATGCCTATTCACAGTATGCAGATGTCTGTGCCTCGAAATGTGAGCGATCTAACTGCAGCTTTCAGCGCGAAATTGTCCCAAGATAGGTGCCCTTGAGCACAACATCCAATCAGGGCGCACGCTTCATGCCTGCCCTGCCGCACCTGGGCCGAAATCGCCTAGCCCCAAACGAAGCACCCTTTCTCTTTTCCATCTGCCATCCTCCACCAGCGCTCTTTGTACATTTTGCTTCCCTTTCCTACCGGCTATTCTTGGACACTTCCTACAACCACAGGTCTGCTAGACAGCTCCTCCCTAATTGCGCCATCCATTTCTTCCTGTGACTGCTGAGTACTTTGCTCAAATCCTCAATTGACCAAGTTCGAGTCTCCTTACAAGCAGCCGGATCTGTATTGACGAGGCGCTCACGATTACTGTACACGGAGGTGGTATACAAAGACAGATTGACAAAGGAGCGCCGCACAGGAGTTCAAACGTCCACTCTCCACACCTCGTGTCCGTATTGGTGAGCTAGTCCTCACCACCCGGAAGACTGGGCTGCATACACTGCCTTCAACCTCGGAACGTTCCAACTCAACAGCTTCCCTACAATCTATAGTCTATACAGACCTGGGCCTGTGCTACACAGAGTCGTACGCTGCTAATCACCTTTGTAGCTCACCCTTCTACCCCCGGGCCGGACACTGCAGACGTTCGCAGTCTGACTCACGTCGCGCTATAACAGCATGAAGTAAGAATATACACAGCCATCTCGTGTCTGCGATTCCGTAGATAGATTCCGACACTCGGGAGCTGCGGCGGCCGGAGGCGCGCCGAGGGAGGGCAATGACTGGCGAAAAAAGTCCTTCAGGTTCAGTCAAACGTGCGAGACAGAGAGCAGCAGCTGGCTTGCCGCCACCACAACAAGCTCAAGTGCCACAATACCCATCCCCACTTTCCATCAGATCACCCAGGAGATCTCCTCAGCAAGAACCAAGCCCGACCGATCGCGTTCCTTATCCTCAGTACCCGTCTCCAGGGTCCAGCTCCCCTAGGAACGTACCCATCGATGCGAACCGTCCATCCCCCGACTTCTCACCCCAAAGGTTTGCCGGTGGAAGACAAGAGCAGTCTATTGATAGAGGACTTGCACCGCAAAGACCACCGAGACCGAACTTCGGACCCACAATGGCGCAGTTTTCTCAGACAGACCAGCCCCAACGGAGTTACTGGGAGGAAGGGTCATTTGGGTCCAGTGATTCAAGCAGGCCTCTCACGACTGCGACGACGTCGACAGACTCCTCCACCGGGAGCATACCCGATTTCCCTCCCATTCCCCCAATGCCACCAATGCCCCTGTTCCAAGCTCCACCACGACGGAACCTTGGACCGCCTCCTTCAGCCCGGAAAGGTGGATCAGGGTACTACTCAAATACTTCGTTTGTGCCTCCCATCCCAGAGGAGATGTCAGATGCGCATAGCTCAATCGCGTCGAGCAATCTCATTCCAGAGAGTTGGGGAGATGGACCACCAAGGTACTACATGGGTGGTGGGATTGATGAAGAAGACGAAGATGATGCGCAAGGCGGCAATAGTGGACGTGGGTCCAGCGCTGGCGATCACGATGATATGTCAGGTCTCGTTAGGAAAGGGAGCCTTGGGAGAGCACGAATGCCATTTCTGGACACACCGGATAGTGGTGACGAGTCAGACAGAGCGTCTCACACGCGAGAGCTAGAGTGGCAGGCTCAGGAAGACGAACGGTGGCGTACAGGTCCTCCTGGTATGGACCCGATAGGACGGCACAACTTCAGAGGCAATGGGCGGCTGAATCCGCAATTGCTATACTCTGGCTACGCGAGCGACCTCTCCTTCTTGGATTCGCCTCATACTCAGTCTCGCTCTCAATCCCCGATGCCGAACCTAGATGCGCCTTCTCAGCCAGGCGCAAACCCATACTTTGGGACACCGTCTTCTGCTGGATCGCCCATTGACCCAAGGATCGGCGAGATACTTGGTCATCTTGAGAAGGGTGGTGCTCTTGCGTCGAGTGGGACCGCTTCGCCATCGGTACCTTCGATAAGTGAAAAGGGATTCAAACGACCACCGCGCTTGAATCTGGAGGAGCCAAAAGAAGTGCTCGGAAGGGGCAGTGCAACTAGTCTACCAGAGCTCATCAGACGGGCCACGAAGTTGGCTTCGAATTTGGACCGAGGTAAAACAGCAAGTCGAATAGGGATGCTTGATTTGTTGAACGCCAAGGAGAAGGAAAGGGACAGGGAGAAGGCTGCGAAAGGAGAGGGCTCGATATCAGACATACTGGCTGCCTTCCCATCACCATCTCCTACGACTCCTACAGCTCACAGGCCTTCTGGCTGGCCCACGCCGTCGCCACATGGCAAGTCTGCCCTTTCGAGGGCCCAGACACCTGGCTACGGCTCCTCGATCTCCCAGAGACAGCCAAGGCGAAAATGCTGCGGAATGCCCGTCTGGGCTTTCATTTTGCTCATGATAATACTGCTTCTGCTTATCGCTGCTGCCGTAATTATACCCATCACCTTGGTCGTCATCCCAAACGAACACAAGAACAACGCGCCCAGTCTTGACAGCTGCCAGGCGAGTCTTCCCTGTGCGCATGGTGGTTCGAGTATTGTCGTCAACGCGAAATGCCGCTGCATCTGTGCAAATGGCCTCTTGGGGTCTTCCTGCAACACCGCTGGCGACGCTGGCTGTACAACAACTAATATTCCAGGAGCCAATGCCTCCGGAACCTACCAAAACGCCACACTTGGCGATAGCATTCCCCGGATATTCGCCGCCAGCAGAACTAATTTTAGCATTCCCATCACGCCCTATATCATCCTCTCCCTCTTCAGCGCCACCAATCTCTCCTGTGCATCCGAAAACGCCCTGGTGACCTTCAACAAGAAGTTACAACGCCGAGACACTGCACAAGTCCTTCTGCCCGATTCTGAGCTACATCAAGGTCCAGTACCGGTGCCATTGGGGAAAATCATCTCATCTCCCACCCCAACACAAAACCATGTTTCGAAAATTCTCCACGCCCGCGGCAGCGCCATAACCACTAACGGCATCATCTTCGCTGCACCGTCTGGTGGTGACCCAGGTGGGGCTAGTACTCCAGAGTCAAGCGCAACGAGCGTATCTTCCCCCACCGTATCATCCAATGAGAAGCCCATCACGCAGCAAGTCCTCGACTTTTCCCGCACAGCCGTACTGTTCATCTTCCAAGAAACTTCATCATTGGACGAAGCTATGGCGGCAGCCAACAAGCTGCAGATGACTTTGAGCGGTGGCAAGACTTTCGACGCCACCCAAACCAGTGTGGGCGGGAACGTCACTGTCGATCTTTCGACGCTGACTGTGGGCTTCGGCAATGGGACTCTCTACGGTGGCAGGATTGTATAATGAAGAAAGCTGAATTTGTCCAAATACCCATGCTGCGTCATCGTTTCAACCAGGCCAGGACGGATGTCATCTCGTCCTACCAAATACCTTCCATTTCAAACCGGCGCGTCGGCGCAACACATGAACATATAGGAACGAGATCATCATCGAAATAATGTCTGAATGAAGACGAATGTACAATGGTCACGAATGTATAAAGGATCTTATAGGCTCGGATTTCTATTATGGGTAGTTGTCTTGGAGTATCCATCGCTATTTTGGCCATTTTGGACCTCGATCTTCGATCTAGCTCTTGGAACTACATCCTTGGACTCTCTTTCTTGGAGAACAGACAAGTCCTTGGAGCCAGATCCTAAATTTCGATTTAGCCAAGCAATTTCCATTTTCCATTTTCGGTCAGCTATATTAGGGATACCACCGTGTCAGATTCACGGCGTTTTCGATCTCGGTACTATACCAACATTCTCAGGAGCTCTGTCATATACCAACCATATCGCTAGCATTTCCCAAAGGTATCTCAGTAAATATACTCATCTAAAACGAACCAATCACAACCGCTCCCTATGATTTCCCTTGAAGATAAAACAAAACTTCCAAAGCGTAGCCCTTCTATCCACCCTTCCCCTTCCCCTTCTACACCACCCATTATCCATCATCCACCCTCCTTCCCCTCCCCTCCCACCCTCCCCCCACCAAAACCTAGCAACCACAACCCCCAACGCCCCCTGAACCCCCCACGCCACACATCACAAATAACATCCACTCTCCCCCTCCTCTCAAAACTATATA